>Ga0105050_10000771_pt1 | contig 49304 bp, 53 predicted proteins | sample FRY01_FD_78088 | JGI IMG/M metagenome (GOLD analysis project Ga0105050, IMG submission 78088) | Freshwater microbial communities from Lake Fryxell liftoff mats and glacier meltwater in Antarctica - FRY-01 | ecosystem: Environmental > Aquatic > Freshwater > Ice > Glacier meltwater ...
GATGTCGCCTTTGCCATGGGCAACACTTTAATGGAGAGCCGGATGCGCTGAGAGGTGCAAGTCCGGTTCGGAGAGGAGAGGCAGGGAAATAGTTCGACTACGCCCTGTCTCTTACTCTACTCCCCTACAAAGGCGCGAGCTTGGCGCTTAATGACCTGGTGGGCGGCCAAGTCGACATGATGTTCGCCACGGCCACCGCCGCCGCGCCACTGATCAACGGCGGCAAACTACGCGCACTTGGCGTCACCACCACCGAACGCTCACCGGCGCGCCCTGATGTGCCAACCGTGGCAGAGGCGGGTGTACCAGGCTATGCGGCTGAAAGCTGGTACGGCATTTACGTGGCCGCGGGCACCCCAGCCGAACTGGTGGCACGTTTGAATGCAGCAGCCGCCAAAGGCGCGCAGTCTGATGTTTTCAAAGAGCGGGTTCAGGGCCAAGGCTTGGTGATCAGCACAGGCACTCCTCAAGCACTCAAGGATTACATCAGCGCCGAGCAAGCCCGTTGGGCAGCTGTCGTTAAAGCGGCCAAAATTGAGGCCAAGTAAATCACACAGGTGCTAGCATGTCGGTGTCTTCATCACAAAGTTGAGCATCAGCATGCTAACGCTTCAAAAGCACTTTACGATTACTCTCACCGCCTTACTGATGACTTTTGGGCAGGTGCCGTCTTGGGCTCAACCGAGCGGCACCGCGGCCCCTTCAACCAGCGTCAAGATGGCCGAACTAAACATGCACTTTATCTCCCTTTATCGCGCTCAAACACCCACCCTTGAAGCAGAACTGCCGCTGGTTATTATTATCAATAACGACGCTGTGACGGCGATTGAGCCGCACCAAAAGACCCGCTATGACTTTGACCCAAGCATTTACGAAATCAAGTCAGCTTTGCACGCGGTGCTGGCTTATCAAGGGCTGATGACAGCACTTGCCGTGCCGAAACCAGTTGTTGCTTGGGATGAGGCGGATAACTTTCTAACGATGCTCATCAGTCTTCAGTCGCTCATCCCCCAAACCCAAGCCAGTGCCTTAGCAAAACAAGACACAATGGCGCTTATTTCGCAACTAGAGAACGCCACTCGCACAGCGATTGCGCAGCAAAAAGTAACACCAAAAGAAATTGCCTTTACCCTTTCAAGCGTCGAGCCAAAAGTCATGTCTGTGGTCAACGAAATCGGTCAATCATCAGCCGACGCGATGATTGCTGCGCTAAAAGCCATCGAAGAAAAGGTTACGCCTGCTATTTGGGAAAAGGTAATCGTCGTGGTGCCAGGTCCAGCCACGGCTAGGATCAACAACGTGGGCTTAGCAGCCGCATCGGCCGTTCTCGGTGCGTCTGCGCTAGGCAAACAGATTTTTTACAGCGAAGCGATCTATGACGATGTCGGTATCCTGCGTTACGTTCAAATGCTAATACGCGACAAAAAATTCTCAACACTGATGTTTAACCAACCCTACCGAATGTGGCGTGATTTGTTTTCGGATACCTCAATCAAGTATCTTGTTGAAGACACTGACGCACCTCTGAATCAATAGCTTCCACCTGTGGCACCCATCCAGCAGTAGCACCAATTACCCAGTGGGGGTTACTATCGAGTCTTGATAATTGGTGGCACACCCTTGCTACGCGGAGCTCTCTTTTGTCAGAATCAACGTTGCCCCATGTTGCACTGGTTACCGGTGGCGCCAAACGACTCGGCCGGCAAATTGCCTTAGATTTAGCCCGCGCCGGTTGGGATGTGGCCATTCACTACAGCACCTCCCAAAGTGCCGCTGAAAACACTGCCGCTGAGGTGATGGCACTCGGACGGCGTGCCTGCTTGATCGCGGGTGACTTGGCTGACGAAGCCGTGGTCAACACGCTGATTAGCGAATGCACTCAGTCGTTGGGCGAGCCGAGTTGCTTGGTCAATAATGCCTCTCTTTTTTCTTATGACGACGCAGTCACTTTTTCTTATGGCGCGCTTCAAAAACACATGGCTGTCAACGCAGCTGCCGCTATTGCTTTAACGCGAGACCTCCACCAGTTGCGCGCAAAAAGTCAGTGGCCTTATTTACAGCCCGCCGTGGCAATCAACTTGCTCGATCAAAAGTTAATCAATCCCAACCCCGACTTCTTGTCCTACACCCTGTCCAAGGCCGCGCTGCTTGAAGCCACTCGCCTATTGGCACAGGCCCTTGCACCGTACGTTCGAGTGGTTGGTTTGGGGCCAGGTATCACCATGGTTTCAGGCGATCAAACGACTGATGGGTTCTCACAAGCGCATCAAAAAACACCTTTGGGACGTTCGTCAACGCCAGCAGACATTGGGGCTGCGGTGGTCTATTTGGCCCAAGCCCACGCGGTGACTGGCACCACGCTTTATGTCGACGGTGGACAACACCTTCAACCATCTGAGCGCGACGTCATGTTTTTAACCTGACAAACCCAGATGGTTTCTTCTTTAAATCAAAGGTCAACTCATGCAGTCAGCAGATTTTTTAGGTATCCCGATGACCAGTCTTCGGCGCGTTTTTTTACGCAACATCGAAATCAACATGAACATCGGCGTTCATGATTTTGAAAAGCTCGCTCCACAACGCGTCATCGTCAACGTCGACCTTTATGTTTCGCTGGAAAAAACCACACCCAAAGCTGACGAGTTGGCTGAGGTTGTTGATTACGATTTCGTGCGAAACACCATTGTTGAGACCATCTCGCAAGGTCATATCCAGTTACAAGAAACGCTTTGCGACGAGATCATCAAACGGATGTTGCAACACCCATTGGTGATGGCGGTACGGGTCTCGACCGAAAAACCCGATGTCTATGACGATTGCCAAGGTGTGGGCGTTGAGGTCTATGCCACGCGTGAACAGTCCACCTAATCACGAACCCAAACACCGGATCAGTCATGCCCTCAATTAATGCTGATTTTTTATTGAAAGTGGTGCAACACACCACCGAAATGCCTTTTGTCGCGTCTCCCAATCCGCAAGTCACGCGCAAAATGCTTGATCGGGTGGGCGAAGAGATCGCACGCGCCACGTCAATTGTGCGCTATGAGCCGGGATCGACTTTCGAGCGTCACACCCACGGGGGTGGAGAAGAAATCCTAGTCCTTGAAGGCACATTCAGTGACGAACATGGCCATTATCCGGCAGGTACTTACCTGCGCAACCCACCACAGACCGACCACGCGCCTTTTAGCGAAACGGGTTGCACCTTGTTTGTCAAACTGTGGCAGTTTGGGGCGGGCGATGAACAGCCTGTTCGCCTCAATACCCTAAACAACACCTGGTATCCCGGCATGGTGTCGGGATTATCGGTGATGCCATTGCACGAGTTTGATGGGGTTTCGACAGCCCTCGTTCGCTGGGCACCGCACACCATTTTTAACCCCCACGTGCATCCCGGTGGCGAAGAGATTTTGGTGCTTGATGGTGTGTTTCATGACGACCACGGCAGCTACCCCGCCGGCAGTTGGCTTCGAAGTCCGCGCTATAGCCAACACGCGCCTTATACCGAAGCCGAGGGCGCCAAAATCTACGTCAAAACAGGCCACTTGGGTGCGCGATTGCTGCCATTACCTGACCCTTCGTGACGAAGCCTTCCCATGCTGAGCGTGAAACTTGCTGACTGCATCACTGAGCGCGACAGCCTCGCCATTCAGTCCATTTTGAATGAGGCTATCGTCCACTCAACCGCCCTGTACGACTACGAACCAAGAAGCCTGGAGACCGTCACGGCTTGGCTCGACCAAAAAATCAGCCAATGCTGGCCCGTACGCGGCGCCTATGATGAGGCCGATCGACTGGTGGGGTTCGCCACCTTTGGCCCCTTTAGGCCCCAACCTGCCTACAAATACACCGTTGAACACTCGGTCTACATCGACCAAAACCATCGCGGTCAAGGTGCGGCGCAGGCTTTGATGAAAGACCTCATCGAACAAGCCCAACAGCGGCAATTACACGTCATGGTGGGCTGCATTGATGCGGCCAATGCTGTCAGCACTGGTTTGCACCTAAAGCTCGGTTTCACACACTGTGGCACGATCAAGCAAGCAGGGTTTAAGTTTGGGCGCTGGTTAGATGCCGCGTTCTATCAAAAAATCCTATCCACCCCGTCCCATCCGTCTGATGGTTAATCTTGGTTTATCCCGAGTCAAGCGCTGGCTTGGGATAGGTTTGTATTACATTGATAGCCATGATCCCAATACACATCGAATCTGCTTGGAAAGGTACCTCCGATTGCCGCAACTGCGGCATTCGAGACATGGTGCTGTTTGCTGATTTGAATGAGTCAGATTTTGAGTTGATCCACGCCCCAATTGATGACCTCGTCTTTCAAATCGGCGCTGAGCTGTTCGGCGAAAGCCGTTCAGCGGGTCACATCATGACCATTCGATCAGGCGTGGTTAAGCTGGTGCGCAATACCGCTGATGGCCGCCCCCGTATTGTGCGAATCCTCAAACCAGGTGACGTGATAGGTCTTGAGGCACTGTTCTCTTCAGTCTACGATACCGATGCCGTTGCCATGAGCCAGGTCAGTGTCTGCAAGATTCCCATCACGGTGATTAAGGACCTGTCTGCACAATCGCCGCGTTTACACATGCGTTTGATGGAACGCTGGCACCGCGCTGTTAAAGAGGCTGATGACTGGTTAGCAACGTTAAATTTTGGGACGGCTAGACAACGGGTCGCCAACATCATTTTAAAGATGCGTCACATCGAAGACCCCACACTCACCACTTTGTTTTCGCGTGAAGACATGGGTGCCATGTCAGATTTGAAGCTTGAAACAGTCAGCCGTGAAGTCAGTCGCTGGGCTAAGGAAGGGGTTATCAAGCCTCAAGACAAGATTGGTCGCCTTTACCGCATCACTTCAATCGAAAAGCTGCAGGCCGTTGATTAGACGACCCAACATGCCCAAATATTGGTTAGACCGTGCCAGATAAAGCCACCTTCGCCACGATTGCGATACTCATTAGCGCGACTTCATTCCTGCCTTATATCTGGTCGACTTTCAGGGGCAAGGTCCGCCCCCACGTGTTGTCTTGGTCGATCTGGGGTCTAACCACAACGATCGTTTTTTTGGCGCAACGCTCGGCAGGCGCCGGCGTGGGTGCTTGGCCCGTGGGGCTCTCCGCCGCGATGGCATTTTTGATTGCAATCATCGCCTACATCAAGCGCGGTGAGATTCGCATCACACCCACCGACTGGCTCTTTTTTGTCTTGGCGCTTGGCGCGCTACCCCTTTGGTATGTCACTGACAACCCGCTGTGGGCAGTGCTTTTGGTGACTGCGGTCGACATCCTTGGTTTCGGCCCAACGATTCGTAAGGCTTATCATCAACCACATACTGAATCGGTACTTTTTTTCAGTTTGATTGCCTTGCGTAACGTGTTTGCACTCTTGGCGCTTGAATATTACTCTTTCACCACAGCGCTATTTCCAGCCACCATCGGAACCATGGCGCTGATCGTGACTGCCACCGTTATTTCACAAAGACCAGCTGGCGCCCGCTTTTCGTAAGCGGCTAACAACTACCCATTTGTAGACCCATGATTAATAGCAAAAACCCCTATCGCTTAAACCGACTTTTTGAACAAAACGAACAGTGGATACAAGCCATGACGGCTCACGACCACGATTTCTTTCAGCGCTTGGCCGACACTCAAACGCCCGAGTATCTTTGGATTGGTTGCTCAGATGCGCGCGTACCCGCCAATCAAATCACGGGTCTGGCACCAGGCGAGGTGTTTGTGCACCGAAACATCGCCAATGTCGTGGTGCCCGACGATCTAAACGTTTTGTCGGTGATTGAATTCGCCATCGCCCACCTCAAAGTCAAACACATCATGGTCGTGGGTCACTATGGCTGTGCAGGCGTGCGTGCGGCGCTCAACAACACCCCAATGGGTCTGATCGATCAATGGGTCGGGCACATTCGCGATGTCGAACACAAGCATGCCGACTATTTGCGCGAACTGACCTGCGAGCAGGAACGGTTTGACCAACTGTGTGAACTCAATGTCATTGAGCAAGTGGTGCATGTGTGCCAAACCGACAGCGTTCAGCAGGCTTGGGTGCGCGGTCAAGCGCTGACCGTACACGGTTGGGTTTACGGCGTGCACGATGGCAGGGCTCGAGACCTCGGCGTGAGCTTGACCAACGCCCAAGAGCTTGATGATCGCTACGCTTATGTGATGGCCGACCGTTACACATGATGAGACTGCTCGCCCGAGCCTTGCTTCTGATTGTTGTCATCATTGCCTCTTCGGGCTTGGCCAAGTGGCTGCAGGATGGCGAGCGCATTGCGCAAGCCCGTGCTTTGGGTTGGCATCAACTGCCCCGAGATGCCACTGACATCGTGCCCGATCCTGTGACTTACCGTGACACGGCAATTGTTCAAGTGCTCGGTGCACCAACCTTTGGCTGGCGCGGCTACGTCGCGATCCACCCCTGGTTAATTTACAAACGCGCTGGCCAAACCGAGTACACGCGCTTTGAGGTTATCGGTTGGGGACGCCACAATGTCGTGCGACGCAACCACGCCGGCGCCGATTCGCGTTGGTATGGCGCCCAGCCTGAAGTGTTGGTGGCACATCAAGGCCCCGAGGCACAAGCCATGATAGATAACATCGAGAGTGCCATCGCCACCTACCCTTATGCGCAGTCATACCAAAGCTACCCTGGCCCAAACAGCAACACTTTTATGGCTCACATCGGACGCGAAGTGACTGAACTGAATCTTGACTTGCCACCAACGGCCATCGGTAAGGACTATCAACCTTGGCAATACCCCATCACCACCCCGCCCTCAGGGCGCGGCATCCAACTGTCACTCGGTGGATTTTTGGGTCTCATCCTCAGCACACAAGAAGGCATTGAGCTCAACTTATTTGGTGCCGCCATGGGTATAGACTTTAATTGTCCAGCTCTTCGCTTGCCTTTTGTTGGACGAGTGGGTATCAATGGCACATGGACTGATCAATACTGTTTACCTGAAGGCTTAAACCGCAACACAGCCGGAGGCTAGTATGGCGACTGCAAAATACCCCCAAATATGGCGACTCTTACACTGGGTGATCGCCATTATGGTTTTGGCGATGCTACCCGTCGGCTTTTGGATGGCTGACCGCGGTGAAGCTGGCCTCTGGAATGCGCTGACCGGGACGCTCTATGCTTCACACAAAACCGTTGGCTTTCTGGTTTTGTGGTTAATGGTCGTGCGACTGGTGTTTCGTTTAACCATCACACCCCCGAGCTACCCGCCGCAAATGCCTGCATTAATCCGTCGATTGGCTCACAGCACGCACCACTTGATGTACGTCTTGCTGTTTGCCATTGCACTGCTGGGCTGGGCTGGCGTGACCGCCTTTCCAGCGCTTTCCATCGTCGGTGGCTGGTCGTTACCCGGCATGCCATTCATTCCTGAAAGTCGCAGCTTATCCAAATTACTGTTTACGATTCACGGGTGGTTGGCCATTGTTTTGTCGATTCTGGTTGTCGTTCACATCGCCGGTGCGCTAAAACATAGGTTCATCGACAAAGATGGGGTGTTTGATCGAATGAGTTTAAAAAAATAGCAACTCACCCCAGCAAGAACCAAGGGCAGACCAATGTTAGCAACCACCCCCGAACGAGCGACAGAACAAGAAGCGCTTTCTTTCACGCCCTTGCACCCAACTTTCATGGCGCAAGCCAGTCGCGTTGACCTGCGAACAGTCGATGACCAAGCGCGGCTAGCCGCCATCCGAGCGGGCATGGCCCAATATGGCGTTTTGGTCTTCAAGGGACAATCGCTGTCCGGTCAAGAGCAGATCGCTTTTGCCAAGCGCTTGGATGGTGAGCTACACCGCAAGACCTCATCAGCGGTCCTCGCCAAAAACCGCTACGGCGACGAGGCACTGACCGACATCTCAAACGTGGGTGGCAACGGTCAAATTTTGGATGCCGAAGACAGACGCCGTATTAATGGCATCAGCAATCGCATTTGGCATACCGATGCCTCATTCGAAGACCCTGCTGGACGCTATTCGATGCTTTACGCACGTACCATCCCGCCAGTGCGCGCTGATACGCAGTTTGCTGACATGCGAACGGCCTACGAACAGCTTGATGATCAGACCAAAGAAGCCATCGAAGGCTTGCACGCCCACCATTCCATTGTCTACTCACGCCACATCATGGGTTTTGATTTCTCACCCGAAGAAGCCGCTCGCCTGCCTGGCGCCGTTCATCCTTTGGTGCGCCGATTCACTGAGACGCCGCGTGCTTCTTTGTATCTGGCCTCACACGCCAGCCGGATCATGGAGTGCCCAGTGCCCGAAGGTCGACTACTGTTAAAAGACCTGATGGAACACTGCATACAACGCGAGTTTGTTCACTTCCACGATTGGACCCAAGGCGATTTGGTGATTTGGGACAATCGCATGACCATGCATCGCGCCAGGCCCTACGATGATGTCAAGTACAAGCGCGAACTCACCCGTGTGACCACACTTGATGTCCAGCGCGCGTGATCAATCCCGACTGATTGCCTTTAAAACAGCCGTTAGGTCTGAACCCTGGTGATGCGGTGGTGGCCCGAGTGTCTCCACCGGTAAGCCTGCGCGATTAATCCAGCACGTCTCAAACCCAAACCAGTTTGCTCCCATGATGTCCCAACCATTGCCTGATACAAACATGACCGCTTGGGGCTCAACCGAGAACACCTCAGTCACCATGGCGTATGTCACTGGCATGGTTTTGTATTGCCGCAAACCATCAACTGACAGCACCTGATCAATCCATGGCGCCAATCCGGCATGCGACACAGCCCTGTTAAGCATCTCAGGGCTACCGTTGGACAAGATTGCGGTGCTTAATCCCAGTGCTTTCAGTTGCGTCAAGACCGCTTGATTTTCAGCGAACGCTTGCAGTTGCCCGTACGCATCCATCAGCGCTCGCTCAACGGTTTCTTCATTGGCCAAACCTTGTTTGGCCAATGCATAGCGCAACGCCAGCTGAGTGATATCCCAAAACGATCGATAAAAACGGCTACCCGTCGGGGTGAAAGGGTCAGACAAACTGATGAGGCGGGTGTACTCCATTTGCTTGTCGCGCCAAACGGCAGCCAGCGTTGCACCGTGGCCCGGATAATGACGCTCTAAAAGTGCCGCCACTGAATACACGTCAAACAACGTCCCGTAGGCGTCAAACGCCACCACTCGAATCGACATCACTCAGTCTCCTGTTTTTTTATTTCACCGTGCTTGCATTTTGCCCAAAGAGTATGGCCTTGGACGACTCATTAACGGTGGGTTGTGATGACACGGTCTGACCCACGGCATAGGCCGCTTGGGTCGCCGGCCTTGCCGCCACTCGTTCAAACCAAGGCGCGAGCGCTGGAAAATCAGACAACACCTGTTGCTGGCGTTTGTGTGGCACGATCCACGGATAAATGGCCATGTCCGAAATGGTGTATTGGTCACCAACGATGTAATCCCTGCCGTCTGACAGGTGCTTATTTAGCACACCATACAGCCGCGCGGTTTCGTTGACGTATCGATCCATGGCGTAGGTGATGCGCTCTGGCGCGTACTGCACAAAATGATGGTTTTGCCCAGCCATCGGACCCAAACCACCCATCTGCCAAAACAACCACTCTAGGCACTGCACCCGTGCGCGTGAGGACTGAGGCATGAACTGGCCAGTTTTGTCAGCGAGATACAGCAAAATGGCGCCCGACTCAAACACGCTTATTGGCGCACCAGCATCAACTGGCGCGCGGTCTACGATGGCTGGAATCCGGTTGTTTGGGGCGATTTTTAAAAAGTCCGAGGCAAATTGCTCACCCGATGCGATGTTAACGGGGTTCATTTGGTACTCGATTTTGGCCTCATGCAAAAACAAAGTGACTTTGTGCCCGTTTGGCGTCGGCCAGTAGTAAAGGTCTATCATCGACCACCTCGCATTTAAATATAGCTAAAAGTTATTTGATTTATGGCGCTTAGACATCGTAACGTATAACGATAAAAACAACCGATCACAACCAAGTCAAACAAAATGTCTACTAACGAATGGGTTTTATCAGCCGCGCTAGCCATCGGACTCGTTTATGGCGGTGTCGCTCAATTCACTGGCTTTTGCCTGAACAGTGCGCTGCGTCATCAAATGATGCAAGGCAATGGTCATAAGCTGCGCTCATTCATGTTGGCCATCGTGGTGGCGATGGCCGGCACGCAAGTGGCGGCTGACATGGGCCTAATTGACCTATCCGAGTCGATCTACGTCACCACAGGCCTGTCTTGGCTGTTAATCCCACTCGGTGGTATTTTGTTCGGCTACGGCATGATCATGGCGCGGGGCTGCGGCGCACGCACATTGGTTCTTTTTGGGCAAGGCAACTTAAGGTCACTGGTGGTGCTACTTTGCATCGGCATCAGCGCTTTTATTGCCCTAACGGGTGTACTCAGCCCTTTGCGCGCCGATATTGCACAAGCCACCTCGGCCACACTGGGTTCGGCGAGCATTGACGGCCAATTGTTACGCTGGGGCTTTGTGGTCGTTTTTTGCGGCTCGCTACTTTTCTTCATATTTAGCGACAAACAATTCCACAAGCAACGCAAAGATGTATTTGGCGGCTTAGTGATAGGGGCACTGGTGGTGGCCGGTTGGTTGGCAACCGGTTGGCTTGGCTTTGATGATTTTGAACCCACGCCATTAACCTCATTGACATTCGTGGGCCCCGTCGGCGCAACCATTCAATACAGCATGATCGCCACTGGCATGGATTTAAACTTCGGCATTGTGGTGGTCCTCGGGGTCATTATTGGCTCATTCATCGCCGCGCATTTGGGCGGTCAGTTTCGCGTGATTGGCTTCGAGCAAAACACCCCAACACCGCGTTACATCATTGGCGGTATTCTCATGGGCTTGGGCGGCGCATTAGCCATGGGTTGTTCGGTGGGTCAAGGGCTCACTGGCTTGTCGACTTTGTCATACGTCTCAATGATCGCTTTTGCTGGCATCTTGCTCGGTGCTTGGCTGGCCTTGCGACGAGAGTCGTCAATAGTCACGCCGACGAAACCAGTACACCGACAGCATCGCCGCGAACAACACCAATAAGGCACTGGCTGCGGCAAACAAAGCCGAGACTTCGGTGCGTGAGCGTTCTAGCGCAAATTGTGTGGTCAGCTGTTCATAGATACTCGCCATTTGCTCGGCATTCTCTGCTTTAAAAAACTCACCCTCTGTTAGCAAGGCCATTGATTGTAAAGTGCGTTCATCAACAGCGGCATAAAACGCCCGCCCATCAAAGCCCGGAATGAACCCGTCAGGCGTGCCAAAGGCGACCGTGAAAACGCGTATCCCCAACTGTGCGGCCAGTTGTGCCGCGGCGATCGGGTCAGGACCTGTGGTACGACGACCATCAGAAATCAAAACAATGGCGCCCGCTTGGTATGACCCAGGCGCCACCGGTTTGAGATCGAACAAAGACGGCTCAGATGCACGTCGCCCTCGCTGTGAGGGATTAAAGCCGTAGATCAAAGGCTCAATATCAAGCTCCAGCTCTGGTCGCAACACTGCCATTGCGAGTAAAAGCCCACTACCGGTGGCGGTGGCTCGTTGCAACCGAAAACGATCGACCGCCGCCAAGAGCTCAGCGCGATCATCGGTCACGCGCTGAGCGATTTGAGCTGTGCCAGCAAAGGTCACTAGCCCCACCCGAATGTCTTTGGGTAAGTCGCTGATGAAAGTCTTGACCGTTGATTGGGCCGCTTGCATCCGACTCGGCGGCACATCTTCAGCCAACATACTCAAAGAAACGTCAACCGCAACAACCAGCGTACGGTAGTCGGCAGGCAGCACCAAATCAGCGTTCGGCCGAGCCAGGCCCAACAAACCGACCATGACCGCAAGTAGCATCAAGGCTGGTGGCAGATGCCGGCGCCAGCCCTGCCCAGCGTTTAAGGCTCGATTAACCAATAACAGGGTCGAATAGCCAAAGGCTTGTTTGCGCTGTCGCTTAAGCAACCAGAGGTATCCAGCCACAAAAAGCGGCACCAATAGAAAACCCCATAGCGCGTGAGGCCAAATAAAGTGCATAAGTGAAGGCTCGGCGTTAAGATGATCTCACTGTATCACTGCTTGACGTCTTGAGGTCATTTCATGAAACGCGCCACGCTGTACAGCCGATCCGCCCACACCCGTGATGCTGCTGGGCTAAATGGACTGACAAAACCCGCGCCTGAAGCGCTAGACAAACAGACAGCAGCGCCTGTGTCCGAATCGCGGATGACGATCGCAAGACTCGCCAAGCGTCCCTTGGTTTTGCTTGGATTGGGTGTTTTATTGGGTGGTGCCATCGTCTGGCAACTGGCATCCCCGACACCAGCCGCCCCGGCCATGACCAAAGCAAATGTAGAGGCCATTGTTTTAGAAACCTTGGCCACCAAATCACTCCCGGCGCGTGCAGCCCAAGTCGCCTCAGCAGCATGGCCATCCGTGGTGAGCATACAAACCCTAGACGGTGAACCGCCGCCAGGCAACCTCATCAGTCAAAAAGGCAAAGGCGCTGGCTTTGTCATCAAAGATGATGGCACCATCTTGACGAATTACCATGTGATTGCAGGATCCGAACGAATCGTGGTGACCTTTGCCGATGGCTTGCAGTCTCCAGCAGCCATCGTCTCCGTGCAACCTGAACGTGACCTGGCCGTCTTGCAACCGGCTCAAATACCTGACGACCTACAACCCGCAACGCTTGCGGCCGGCGGCGAAGTCAAGCCTGGTGATTTGGTGGTAGCTGTTGGTTTCCCGTTTGGCATGGGACCCTCCGTGTCAGCGGGTGTGGTGTCAGGACTGAACCGCAGTTTTCCGCTTCCCGGGCGTGCGCCGCTGACCGGCCTGATTCAGTTTGACGCTGCGGTGAATCCCGGCAGCTCCGGCGGACCATTGTTAAACCAAGACGGTGAGGTGGTCGGTGTGGTTACCGCTATTTTGAACCCCTCGCCTAGCGGCACGTTTGCGGGTGTCGGATTCGCCATCACCATGGAAAGCGCGGCCAACGCGGCTGGCATTCCACCCTTCTAATTGGAGCGTACCAACCCATGAGTCAAGATCAGCGCTGGCAAGGTCAGCAATCCCCCGATGATGTGAAAGTTGCCGCGGCAACCATGGAAAGCGTTCTATACGAGGTTAAGAAAATCGTTGTCGGTCAAGACGCTTTTCTTGAGCGCATCCTGATCGCCATGCTGGCCCGGGGTCATCTGTTGATCGAAGGCGTACCAGGCCTTGCCAAAACGCTCACCGTCAACACATTGGCTCGCGTTGTACAAGGCGGCTTCAAACGCATTCAATTCACCCCTGATCTGTTGCCCGCTGATCTGATTGGGACACGCATGTACAACCAAAAGACGGGTGAGTTCAGCACCGAACTTGGGCCGGTTTTTACCAACCTTTTGCTGGCTGATGAAATTAACCGTGCGCCAGCAAAAGTACAAAGCGCATTGCTCGAAGTGATGCAAGAGCGTCAAGTCACCATCGCGGGTCAAACCCACCGTCTGCCGGCACCTTTTTTAGTCATGGCCACACAAAACCCGATTGAAAGTGAAGGCACCTATCCGTTGCCCGAAGCCCAAGTGGACCGATTCATGATGAAGGTACTGGTCGGCTACCCAAAACCCGAAGAAGAGTTTGTGATTGTGCAACGCGCCATCGGTCAGGCCATTGAAGTGGCCACTCGGGCAAGCACTGATGAACTGTCCCATTTGCAAAACCAGTGCGACCGAGGCTTTGTTGACTCGGCAATCGTGCAATACGCGGTCAACTTGGTGAACGCCACCCGCACACCACAAAGCGTGGGACTGACTTCAATGTCCGAGTATGTGATGTTTGGTGCCAGCCCAAGGGCCACCATCAGTATGGTTCAGGGCGCGCGTGCACTGGCTTTTTTACGCGGACGGGCTTATACCACCCCAGAAGATTTAATCGACATTGTGCCCGATGTGTTGCGCCACCGGATCATGCTTTCTTACGAAGCTTTGTCTGACAATGTCAGTGCCGACACCGTGATTGAGGAAGTCCTCAAAGCCGTCCCCGCGCCAGACAAGCCGCTGCATAGCCATGTTCAAATTCCTTAAGTCACAGCAGTCTGGCGGCCCAGTGGATAAAACACCCACGCAAAAGCCCATCAACGCTCAGGCGCTGCTAGCGCGCATGGCGTGGACAAGCGCCAAGCGCCTTGATGGCTTAATGCAGGGCGACTATCGCACTTTACTCAAGGGCGCTGGCATGATGTTAGCGGACCTACGCGAGTACTTGCCCCATGATGACGTGCGTCACATGGATTGGAATGTGACAGCGCGCATGCAGACCCCCTACGTGCGAGAGCACGAACAAGATCGCGATCTAACGGCCTGGTTTTTGGTGGACTTATCCGCTTCGATTGGGTTTGGTTCGGGAAGCGTTTCCAAGCGCACGATCATGGCCGAAGCCGTCGCGCTGCTGGGACACTTACTCCAAAGGCGCGGCAACCGCATCGGGGCTGTGATCGATCGCGCTGACCCACAAAAAAATCTCGAAGTCATCCCCGCTCGGGCGGGCAAACGCCACCTCTTGCATTTGTTGCATCGGCTTTTAAACCAACCCTTGCATCACTCACCAACCCCTACAAGCTTAAAACGTTTGCTAACCGGCGCGCAACGTATCGCAGGACACCGGGCGACGGTATTTGTTATCTCGGACTTTTTAACGGCGCCAGACTGGGATAAGGCTCTCATCGCTCTGGGCAGTCGTCACGACGTGGTGGCCATCCGCTTGATCGACCCATTGGATCAACAGTTACCCGACATGGGCATGTTGACCTTACGCGATGCTGAGACCAATCAGCAGGTCTTTATCGACAGCGGCGATCCCAGTTTTAGGCGTCGCTTTGTGCAACAAACCCAAGACCACGAAAACGCCCTACTGCGATCGCTTTCTCGCGCCGGTGTGGACTGCCTTGAGCTCAGCACCGACAGCGCAGCCCACGAAGACTTGTTGCACTTTATCGGTCAACGGCAGCGCTTTTTGCGCCAAGCCAGCACAGGACCTGCTCATGTTTGAAGACTGGCGCGGGCCACTCTGGTGGCAAGAGGCTGGCCTGGTTTTTATTTGGCCGATCCTGCTATGGCTACTGTTACTGGTACCAATGGGCCTGGTTGCCTATCGCCTAATGCGTCAGCGCCGTGGCTTTGAGTTTTGGGGTTTCTCAAGTGGTATCTTAGTGCTTGTTGGGCTGGTCTTATTGATATCCGCCATCGCTCGGCCGCAAATGCAAGTCAGCACGCCCTCGCGTGCTGATCGACTGATGGTTGTGCTCGACATTTCTGGCAGCATGCGCGCCGATGATGTGGCGCCAAGTCGGTTCGATGCCGCCAAAATCACCATCAACGAATTACTTGGTCAGCAGCCCGCAAACTTGCGCGTCGGCCTGGTGACGACCGCCGCCACCGCCACTCTTGTGCAAACGCCAACCACTGACCGAGAGGCACTCAAAGCGGCCATCGATGGCATCTCGTTACAAACTGGATCGGCTTTGGGTAGCGGTTTACTCATTGGCTTGTCAGAGTTGCTACCCAGTGCAGGCATTGATGTACAGCAAATCATGAATGCCAGCATCAATCGCAATGACACTTCAGGCACGCCCGAGTGGCAACCTGACCCTGAAAAAACGGCACTCCCCGGCTCAAATCGGGCGGTGGCCATGGTCTTGATCTCGGATGGGGAATCCAATGTGGGGCCGAGTGCGATGGCCATGGCTGAACTTGCTGCCCAATTCGGCGTCAGGATTCACACCGTGGGTATTGGCACAAGCCAAGGCGCGGTGGTCAAAGCCGAAGGGATTTCACAACGGGTGCGCTTGGATGAGGCGTTATTGACTGAAATCGCCCAAACCACGATCGGGCAATCCCACCTTGGCGCCACGCCAGAAGATTGGCGAGCCATCTACGAGGCCATTGACGCGAGCATTCAATTCGATCAACGTCACCCAATTGAAATTTCAGCACCACTCACGGGCCTTGGCTTGCTGCTCGTCTTAACCGGCATGGCAATCCGCTTGCTCCGTCAAGGGCGCATCCTTTAGCTCGGATTAGGCTGGTGAAAGTAAAAACGGGCTTGGGGTAGACACGAGCAAGCGCGCGCATGTGATAACGTAATCACTTAAGGATCGTTTGACTTGATCCGACTGACACCAGTGCTGTAGAAATGCCATCCACTAAACACACCTTATCCGATAGTCAATTGGCTTTACTCGTTCTGTTCATCTGCTTTGCATTCAACATGGCAGGTCGCGGCATTGCGGATACCTATGTTGCTTTTCTATTGCCACTTGAGGCTGAGTTCGGCTGGAGCCGTTCGGGCATCTCGAGCGTGTATTCGATCTACATGCTGGCAAACGGCCTTTCAGCGCCATTTATTGGTGTGCTCTTTGATCGCTGGGGACCACGGGTGGTTTACACCACCGGCATTCTGATCATGGGTACTGCCTATGTCACAGCAGGTCACTTAAACGAATTGTGGCAATTCCATTTCTTTATTGGCTTGGCCGGTGGCATCGGTATTTCTGCGCTTGGGATGGTGCCCTCGACGAGCCTCATCAGCCGCTGGTTTCGCGGCAACACCAGCACCGCTATCGGCATCGCCTACGCTGGGTTTGGCGCCGGCAGTCTCTTGGTCGTACCCTTTGCACAGTACCTGATCGATTGGCAAGGCTGGCGTACCGCTTATTTCGTGTTGGGTGGCGTGCTGCTTTGCTTTCTTCCCATTGTGCTGTTTTTGCCATGGAAGCGCATCAAGGCCGGCCGACAAGACCCCGATGCACCTGTTTTACCCGTCAGTAAAAACCGTTTAAGCTTCGAGCCCTTGCGCCAAGCCATGAGAACCCGGGCGTTTTGGGCGCTGGCACAGGTTTTTTTCTTCACCGCATTCGCGATTTACATCATTCTGGTGCAAACCATCGTCTTTTTGGTGGAATCCGGTTTCACCCCCCTACAAGCCGCAACGGCCTTTGGTATGGCTGGCATGCTGTCAGTCATCGGTGTGAGCACTGCTGGATTTTTGGCCGATAAGTTTGGCGCCAGACCAACGGTCACGGCAAGCTTTGTTTGCACCTTCCTGGGCATTATTCTGCTGTTTGTTTTGTCGTACTTTCCATCGCAATGGGCGTTGGCTTTGTTTGTACTGTTATTTGGCATAGCGCAAGGCGCCCGCGGCCCCATTGTGTCGACCATTTCAGCGCGCGCCTTCCCTGGTAAAGCCCAAACCACCATTTACGGCACAGTCTATGCGTGTATGTCAATTGGCGCCGCGTTAGGCGCTTACACTTCAGGTTTACTCTATGATTTGAGCGGCACCTATCGTTTGGGATTTGCATTTTCCATGGTGAGCGTTTTGTTGGCGGTCACCCCATTTTGGACGTCGTCAGCAATCGCCTCACCCCGACCGAAAGCCTAAGCTCAAGTCTCGCTTAAAACGGGGGCTATGGATGCGAGTTTGGCAACGTTTGGCACTGATATTGGGTACTTTGATCGTCAGCGCGTGTAGCTCAATTCAGTTTGGTTACAACAATGCGCCCTCGCTGCTTCAGTACCAGATGGACAGCTACCTTGACCTAAGTGATCGCCAAGAAGAAATCTTGGCCCAAGAGTTGTCAACACTTCAATCGTGGCATCGTCAACAGGCGCTTCCCGACTACGCAGCCATGCTGCGGTTATGGGCTCAGGATCTATCGGTCAAACAAGCATTTTCAGTCGATGACATCCTTCAAAAGCAGGACCTGTTACAGACGGCCTTGTTGGCGCTTGGCCAAGAATCAGCCGTTCGCCTCGCCCCCCTCGTTTTAACCTTAAATCCTGAACAAAAAGACAGGCTGCGCGAACGGTTTGATGACAGCAATCGTGACTATGCCCGTGAGAATCAGCTCTCAACTAAAAAAATGGATGTTGAGCGCCGCAAGCGGTTCGTCAAGCAGTATGAACGCTGGTTGGGTGACTTAACCCGCGATCAAATGCAAACGCTGGATCAATGGCTCTTAAGCCAACCCAACAACTCGCAACTGTGGGGACAAGAGCGAATCGCTCGGCAAGAGGCTTTGCTCAGCTTGCTTGTGCAGGCAAAAGAAAATGGCTCAGCCCAACAAGCGGCCGTGGCTTTGCATGACTACTTTCAAAGCTTGAGTCGTTACCGGATCGCCGAGTTGCAATCTCAACGCGAAGGCAGGCAAACCGCCCTTGCTCGCCTGACAGCGAACTTACTCAACCAAATGACTCAAGCGCAACGCAAGGCACTGCAGTCAAAGCTTTTGGGTTATGCCCAAGACTTTGAAACGCTGTCTGAACGGAACTAGTTCTGCCGACTAACGGGTCGTTGCTTGGGTTCACGAAAGCGGTCATAGCCCCAAAGGTACTGCTCAGGCGCGTACATGATGGCTTTTTCAAGCACGTGGTTCATTTGCGTCGCAGCCGTTACGGGATCAGTCGACCAAGGCAAATCGACAACCCAATGCTTGATCTCAAAACCTTGTGCCTGTGCCAAACGGTAGGCGCACAACACCACGACTGGTGCACCAGTGATTTTCTGCAAGCGTTGCACCAGTGTCGTGGTGTAGGCCGGTTGCCCAAAAAACGGCGCCCACACACCCTCGCCTTCAACCGGCACTTGATCGGGCAATACCCCAATGGTTTCACCCGCTTTCAGGGTCTTGGCCAGCGCCCGCACACCTTGCATATCAGCCGGCACCAAGCGCAATCGCGCACCGCTACGCAGCACCTCGATCCAGTCGCGTAACCAGCGCATTTTGGGAACCCGAAACATCACCGTCGAAGGATGGCGTTGCGAGAAAACAGGGCCGAGCAACTCAAAATTGCCCACGTGGGGAGATATGAGGATCAGGCCTTTGCCTTGAGCCAAAAGCGCATCAAGCTCAGACCAGTCATAGCCATCAGATTGCGCTTTGATGTGTCGGGCGCTATGTCGACTTGAGTACCAATACGGCATTTCAAGAAACAAGCTCGCCACGTGTTCGAGACTCGGGCGCAGGTGCTCAGCACCCGTGTCAGGCAAAGCCAAAGATAGGTTCAGCTCAGCCCGCCGCTTGTAGCTGCCTGGCAAACGGTCCATCAGTGCGCCAAAAATACGGCCTAGGCGTTGTGCGCCACTGAGCGACAGCGCAGCACCCGCCACCCAAAAAACCGCATTGGCGAACCGGGCACCGATGCTCACCTTTCTTGTTTTTATCGTTTTTTTCAAAGTCTGCTCGAGAAGGACGTTATCGCTTTGAGCGATTATTATTGGTTTTTGTGGTTTATTAACCACTGGCATTGTCTCACGGCGTTTCGCGCCGCCTCACGAGGCACTCGTTTTAAGCCCAATCCGTCGAAACGAAACCTAAGGTTCATCTTACTGTCACATTCGGGCGGCATTATTTCATGACTTTAACCACGTTCCTTACTCATCCTTGTGGAGTTTGTTATGAAACTCAATGCCTTGCTAGCCGGCGTAGCCGCCTTGGCGGTCTCTTTCTCAGTGTCCGCGATGGATCCCAAATTTACCGACGCCAATGGTGATTTGGTCGCCGATGCGCCAACCAACCCAGCCGAATGGATCGATCCACCTGTTTTGGTGTTTGCTTACACACCCGTTGAAGACCCCGCGGTATACGCCAAAGTATGGGACGAATTCATCAATCACTTAAGTACCACCACCGGCAAGAAAGTCCAGTTTTTCCCTGTTCAAAGTAACGCTGCGCAGTTAGAAGCCATGCGCGCTGGACGTCTGCATGTGGCTGGCTTTAACACCGGCTCAAACCCCTTGGCTGTTAACTGCGCAGGTTTTGTGCCTTTCACCATGATGGCTTCAAAAAACGATTTGTTTGGTTATGAGATGGAAATCATCACCTATCCAGGCAGCGGCGTGACCAAGATCGAGGACATCAAAGGTAAGAAACTGGCTTTCACCTCAGAGACATCAAACTCAGGCTTCAAAGCGCCTTCGGCTCTGCTCAAAGACCAGTTCAAACTTCAAGCGGGTAAAGACTACGAAGCCGTATTCTCAGGCAAGCATGACAACTCCATTCTTGGTGTAGCCAACAAAGATTACCCGGCAGCTGCGATTGCCAACTCGGTGAAGGCACGGATGATTGCCAGGGACGTCATCAAGCCCGAAGCCATTGAGGTGATCTACAAATCACAAACTTTTCCCACAACCGGATACGGTTATGTTTACAACTTAAAGCCTGAGCTCGCCGCCAAGGTCAAAGACGCCTTTTTCAGCTTCAACTGGGAAGGCACTAGCCTCGAAAAGGAATTCAACAAGGGTCAACCACCACAAGAAAAATTCATGCCCATTAATTACAAAGAGTACTGGCAGGTCGTGCGTGACATCGACCAAGCCATGGGCGTGTCTTACAACTGCAAGTAATAACAAATGTTTACGGCAACGTCATCGAATCAAGGAACACGCTTTGCTGACCATCGACTCGTTAGACAAGAAATACCCAACCGGTGATCGGGCACTCAAAAGCGTGAGCCTATCTGTTCAAACAGGTGAGGTGATTGGCTTGATCGGTCCTTCGGGTGCCGGTAAATCATCCTTGATTCGATGCGTGAATCGGTTAATCGAGCCCAGTGGCGGCTCGATTACGCTTAATGGTAAAAATATTCTCGCCATGGGCCAGCACCACTTGCGCTTGGCGCGTCGCGAAATTGGTATGATTTTTCAAGAGTTCGCTTTGGTGGAACGCCTGACCGTCATGGAAAACTTGCTTTCTGGACGGCTCGGTTACACCGGCTTTTGGGCCAGTTGGTTTAGACGCTTTAATCAAGCCGACATATCCCGCGCTTTTGAATTGCTTGATCGAGTGGGCCTTAGCGACATGCACAACAAACGTGCCGATGAGTTGTCTGGTGGACAACGTCAACGCGTCGGGATTGCCAGGGCCTTGATGCAGTCACCAACCTTATTGTTGGTTGATGAGCCAACCGCAAGTCTTGACCCCAAAACCTCACGTCAGATCATGCGCTTGATCATTGACCTTTGTCGTGAACGCGGCTTAGCGGCCATTATCAACATTCACGATGTGGTGTTGGCCACTGAGTATTTACCAAGGATTGTTGGCCTACGCGCTGGCGAAATCGTGTTTGACGGGCAAGCGCAAGCCGTTGATCAAACGGTCCTAAGCCGAATCTACGGCGAAGAAGACTGGACAGCACTCACGCGTAAAGTTCAAGAGGCCGCCATTGCGGGCGCATTCACTGACAGCGACACGGTGATCAACACCGTTCTCGCGTCCAAATAGCACTCAGCATGTCTGTACATCAAGACCCCACTCGGTGGCAACGCCCACCTTTCATCAAAAGCTCACTGTTAAGGTGGGCACTGATCACGGGCTCCTTGCTCTATCTCTTGGTGGGTATCGGCTCACTGGACATCAATTGGGTCCGCATCATGCAAGGTGGTGAGCGAGGGCTGCGCTTTGTCAGCGGCTTTCTGGCGCCAGACTTTGTCTCACGCGGCCCAGACATCCTGAATGGCTTTATCGAAAGTCTGACGATGACTGTGACCTCGACTGCGGCCGGCGTGTTGCTGTCGATACCGGTTGCGGTCGGTGCGGCCCGAAATCTTTCAAACAAATTTTTCTATTTGGTCTGTCGGGCTTTCATTGCCGTGTCGCGCACCTTGAACGAAATCATTGTGGCGATCCTGCTGGTGGCCATGTTTGGTTTTGGGCCCTTTGCTGGCTTTTTGACCTTGACGTTTGCCACCATTGGCTTCATGGCGAAATTGCTCGCCGAGGACATGGAAGAAATTCAAGCCAGTCAACTTGAGGCGCTCAAAGCATCGGGGGCCACCTTTTTACAGCGTTTGGATTTTGCTGTCTTGTCGCAAGTCAAACCGCGACTCGTTGGACTGTCTATCTATCGACTCGACATTAATTTTCGAGAGTCGGCTGTGATCGGTATTGTTGGCGCCGGTGGCGTTGGTGCGACCTTAAACACTGCCATGGACCGCTACGAGTATGACTCAGCGGCCGCCATCATCCTGATTATCATTGCCATTGTTTTTGTGGCGGAATATTTGTCTGGCATGATTAGGCGACACATCAAATGAAAGCCGCCACGCATAAAAAAGCCCCACCGCGCTGGCAACTTCGAGACAGTGCAAGCACTTGGCGTCATTTCTTAAGCTGGCTTGCCGGCACCATGCTAGTGGTTTGGTGCTTTCAAATCATGACCAACGAAACCATCTGGTCATTTGTCTACGATGCACCGAGGCAAGCTGTTGACATTGGTTCGCGCATGCTGCCACCCGACTGGGCTTACACCCGCGAGTTGCTCTGGCCTATGTGGGAAACCATCAACATGGCAACGCTTGGCACGCTAATTGGTGTGGTTATCGCGGTACCAGTGGCTTTTCTTGCGGCTCGCAACACAACCCCAAGCGCTTTGTTTATCCGCCCCATTGCCTTGTTTGTGATCGTGGCGTCACGATCGATCAATTCCCTGATTTGGGCATTGCTGTTGGTCACCATTGTCGGTCCTGGTCCGTTAGCAGGGGTTTTTGCCATCGCACTGCGATCAATTGGTTTCATTGGTAAGTTGCTCTATGAAGCCATCGAGGAGATCGATGAACGCCAAGTGCAAGCCATTACCGCCACTGGGGCTAGCTCGCCTCAAATCATGGCCTGGGGCATCGTGCCGCAAATCTCACCTGCCTTGGCAGGCATCACGGTGTTTCGCTGGGACATCAACATTCGTGAGTCAACCGTTTTGGGGCTGGTTGGTGCTGGCGGTGTGGGCATGAAGCTTGAGTCGGCATTAAACACCTTGGCTTGGCCCAAAGTATTCATGCTTCTGATTGCCATCTTTGCGACCGTGGCCGTGAGCGAATGGATTTCGGCAAAAGTGCGTCACAAGCTTCTGTAACGTGTAAGTTGTTAAGCCTTTTGCAAACCGCTATCAACCAAACCTGATGAGACCAAACCCCCCGCAAACCTAAGGTTTGTTTGTCTTATTTGCGCTACTGACTCGGCACAAAATCAACAATAAAGTGCTTAACGGCAGCTAAATCCGCCTTTAGGCTTTGCTTTACTGCTATTTACCCTAGGTTTTCAATTGTGGCGCTGACCCATAGAATGGCGACATCGATGATTAAGAGTCATTGGTTGTCGACACGTTTAAACCTATGGAGACGTCATGAAAAAAATCACAAAACTAAGCCTGAGCGCTTTGGCAATTACGGCAGCACTCGCTGCCACCCCATCAAGCGCACAACAGTACACCTTTATGACCGGCCCACAAGGCGGCGTCTGGGTGCCACTAGGCGGTGCACTCAAAGGCATGTGGGAAAAAGAAATGCCAGGCCTAAACATCACCGCCACACCCGGTGCGGGTTTGGCTAACGTGCGCGGCATTGACGAAGACAAGGCCCAGATCGGCATGTCAAACTCAAGTAGCGCGGTTGATGGTCAGCTTGGCAAAGCCCCGTTCAAAAACAAAACCACCAAAGTCTGCCAGCTTGCTAACTTGTACCCCCAGTTCTTTCAAGTCGTTGCCACCAAAGCTTCAGGCGTGACTTCGTTTAAGGATCTCAAGGGCAAGCGCTTGGTGACCCAGCCCAAAGGCAACACAGGCGAAGCACTCACAGGTGCCATTTTGCAACTCAACGGCATGACCTACAAAGATCTCGACAAAGCCAACTTCCAAGCCGGCTACACCGACGCGGTTTCAATGATGAAAGACGGTCACGCCGATGTTTTCACCTTGGGCACCGTCGCACCCGCTTCATCAGTGATGGATCTGGCTAACGCGCGTGAAATCGTGGTGGTTCCCGTCGATGACGCGACCATGAAAGGCATGCGCGAAATGAATCCTGCTTACAACAAATTGACCATCAAGGCCGGCACATATCCTGGGCAAGACAAGGACGTGGCCGCGATTGGTTACTTCACGCACGTTATTGTGTCTTGCGAACTGCCAGAAGATACCGTGTACAAAATGGTCAAGATTATGGCTGAAAACATCGACACGATGGCCGCTGTCAGCAAGAGCATGGCTAACCTGACACCACAAGTCATGGCCACTGAAATGGGTGTGCCTCTGCACCCAGGCGCAGCAAAATACTACAAAGAAGTCGGCGCAATGTAATGGCCACTGGGGCGTCTGATGACGCCCCTTCTACACCAGGATAATCCAATGAATGAAGTCGTCTCGGACGAAAAAACAGCGATCGCCCCTAAGTCGCCGCTAATGAAACTGATTATTAGCACGATTGCGGTGTCCATGTCGCTCTACCACATGTACGTGGCAGGGTTCGGGCCACCTGAGGCGGTTATTTTCCGCGGCGCTCACCTCATGTTTGCCTTAGCCCTGGTGTTTTTAATATTTCCCAGTCGCCAAGGCGCCTCAACCTGGTGGCGCTCATTTGACATGCTGTTGCTGGTGGGTGGGCTTGGTGGCGTGCTACACATCTTTTTCACCTATGAAGACTTCATCAATCGATTCATTTATATCGATGACCTAACGCCAAGCGATATATTTTGGGGTGTGATCACGATTGTGATTGTGCTCGAAGCCACCCGTCGAATTATCGGCTGGGCTTTACCCATCACGGCGATGGTGTTTGTCGGCTATGCCGCCTTATTTACCAATGTCACTTGGGTTGTGTTGCTTGAACAACTTTATCTCTCGACTGAGGGTATTTTTGGTTCAACATTGGGCGTGTCTGCGGCCTACGTGATGCTGTTTGTGATTTTTGGCGCCTTCATGGAAAAGAGCGGCACAGGCCGCCTTTTCATGGATTTTTCGATGTCATTAACTGGCAAAAGTTCTGGTGGTCCAGGCAAAGTGGCCATCATCAGCTCAACCATGTTTGGCACAGTTTCTGGCAGCGCTGTGGCCAACGTTATGGTCACGGGTCCCATTACCATTCCGCTGATGAAGCGCACCGGTTTTAGGCCTGCATTTGCAGGGGCTGTAGAAGCGGTAGCGTCAACGGGCGGGCAGATCATGCCACCTGTGATGGGCGCCGTGGCTTTTGTGATGGCCGAGTTCTTGGCCGTCCCTTACTTACAAATTACCATTTGGGCCATCGTGCCTGCATTTCTTTACTACCTATCGGTTTTCTTTGCGGTGCACTTTGAAGCCAAGCGCTACCGTCTAGCTGGTATCCCCGAGGAAGAGCTGCCCAAGATGTGGCAAGTCATGGTGCTCAGGGGACAATTATTTATTCCAATGTTTATCATCCTGATTGGATTGGTTTTGGGTTATTCGGCACCGATGTGCGCTCTGGTGGCTGCCTTGTGCTGTTTGCCCGTTGCGATGTTACGCAAAGCCACTCGCAAAGAGCTGACCTGGTACACCCCAATCCAAGCCCTGGAAGAGGGCGCCAAAGGTGCTTTATCAGTCGCCATGGCCTGCGCCTGCGCGGGTTTGGTCATTGGTTCAATCACCATCACCGGTTTGGGTATTGTTTTCACTCAAATCGTCATTGCGCTGGCCAACGATTATGTGTTCTTGGCGCTACTTCTAACTGCCGTCGCCGGCATTATCTTGGGTATGGGCATGCCAACCACGCCGGCCTATATCGTGATGGTGGCCCTGCTGGTACCCGCCTTGATTAAGATGGGTATCGTGGCGCCAGCCGCTCACTTGTTTGCGCTTTACTTTGCTATTCTGTCTGCTATCACCCCGCCCGTGGCGTTGTCGGTCTTTGCAGCCGCTGGCATTGCAGGCTCGAACATATGGACCACTGGCATGGCTGCGGTCAGAGCAGGTGCCCCCGCCTACATCGTGCCTTTCATGTTTGTCTATGAGCCCGCATTGCTATTTATTTTGGATGACGACCAGTCTTGGTATCACGCGGTTTGGCCCATTGCCACGGCTTCTATTGGCGTGATTGCGTTGGCAGGTGGTCTTTTCGGTTGGCTCTTGAGTCATGCCAATATGATGCAACGGGTTCTTCTCGTGGTGGGTGCGCTTTCACTGATTAAACCTGGCGGCCTGACAGACCTTATTGGATTTGGCATACTTGGTGCTATTGTGATCTGGCAACTGCTTGATCGCCGACGCGAAGCGGTTGTGCAGACGTCGACTTAGTCTCTAACCAAAGGACGCTGGCATGGGCATCATCACCACGATTGAGGACCTTCGAATCCTCGCGAAACGCCGTGTGCCAAAAATGTTTTATGACTACGCGGACTCTGGCGCGTGGACCGAGTCCACGTACCGAGCCAATGAATCTGATTTCCAAAAGATCAAGTTGCGCCAGCGTATCTTGATCGACATGGAAAACCGCTCAACGCACACCACCATGATCGGTCAACCTGTTTCGATGCCAGTGGCCATCGCACCCACAGGTCTAACCGGCATGCAGCACGCTGATGGGGAGATCTTGGCAGCACGCGCCGCCAAAACATTTGGTGTGCCATTTACACTCTCGACCATGAGCATTTGTTCAATTGAGGATGTTGCCCAAGAAACAGATCGACACCCATTCTGGTTTCAGCTTTATGTGATGAAAGATCGTGATTTCATCACCCGCCTCATAGAACGCGCCAAAGCCGCCAACTGCAGTGCTTTGGTTCTAACGCTCGACCTTCAAATTTTGGGGCAGCGCCACAAAGACCTGCGCAACGGACTGAGTGCTCCACCCAAGCTAACCGTGGCCAACATGCTCAACATCGCGAGCAAACCGCGCTGGGCCATGGGCATGCTGGGCACCAAACGCCGTCAGTTCGGCAATATTGTCGGGCACGTCAAAGGCGTGACCGATATGAGTAAGTTGAGCGAATGGACAGCATCACAATTTGACCCCAAGCTCAATTGGGACGATGTGCAGTGGATCAAAAAACTTTGGGGTGGCAAGCTCATTCTCAAAGGCATCATGGATGTTGAAGATGCTCGCTTGGCCGCCGACTCAGGCGCTGATGCCATCATCGTGAGCAACCACGGTGGGCGACAACTCGATGGCGCCGATTCCAGCATCAATGCGCTACCGGCCATAGTTGACGCGATCGGCAATCGGGTTGAGATCCACATGGACGGCGGTATTCGAAGCGGCCAAGACGTTTTAAAGGCCCGTGCGCTTGGCGCTCGCGGCTGCTACATTGGGCGCAGCTTTCTGTATGGCCTGGGCGCCATGGGCCAAGAAGGTGTGACCAAGGCGCTTGAAATCATTCACAAGGAACTTGATCTCACCATGGCTTTTTGTGGGCACACCGATATCGAGACGGTTGACAAGCGCATCCTACTGCCAGGTACCTTTCCAACCGCCTAACCTAAGCAAGCGGGCGAGAGAGCTTTAAACCGTAGAGCCACTCTCGCCATATGGCCACCAACAAGGCCATGAGCACGGGCCCAACAAATAGCCCAACCAGACCCATGGTTTGTACGCCACCCACCAACCCAAAAAAGGTAGGTAAAAACGGCAACTTTACTGGCCCACCAACCAACCTTGGACGTAAGGTTTTGTCGACAATAAAGAGCTCGATTGAACCCCAAAGAAACAGTCCCGCGCCTTCAATCACATCGCCTGAGCCCACCAAGTAGATCGACACCAATGTGAAACACAAAGGCGCACCACCCGGAATCATGGCCATGACACCGGTGATGACACCCAACAAAACCGGCGATGGAAACCCGACCACCCAATAGGCCAAACCCAGCACCAAGCCCTCACCAATCGCAATTAACCCCATGCCAGTCACCGTCGAGCTAACGGTTGCTGGTACCACCCGCGAGAAGTGCTGCCAACGATTGGGCAGCAATCGCTCACCCACCACATCGAGTTGCTCGACCAATCCGTGCCCGTCCTTGTAGACAAAGAACAAAGCCATCAGCATAAAAAGAACGGTCAAAAAGATATGAAACACATCACCTGTGGCGGTCACAGCCATGCGGTAAATATCACCCAAGTGTTGGCCACTGAAAACCTCCACCCACTCGCCAAGTGCTTGCGGCTGACCCAAGTATTCGTCCCAATAGCTGGCAATGGTGGCCCCAACCAAGGGCAAATCTTGGACCCAGCTCGGCGCAAACACGCCATCTCGATTGGCCATGATCAACCAAGCGACAAAATTCGATGCTTCCGAAATAGCGTAATAAAGCGCAATCGACAGCGGGATCACCAGCAATGTCAAAATCAAGAGCAATGACAGGCTGGCTGCCAAAATGGTCTTGCCACCCATTCGCTTAACCAAGCGGTTGTAGAGTGGCCAACTCGCGAAACCAATAATGAGTGCCGCCAGAACTGGTACCAAAAAACCCGAAAAGAAATAAACCGCGGCTGCCAGCACCAAAACCAGTAAAAACCGGACCAAAAGTGGCACTGGCAAGATACGGTTCATTACCGTATCACTCGAATCGGCTCACCCTTCTTAAAAGCATCAATGGCCGCAACAACGTTGGGGAAGTACGCATCGAAGTTATCCGTCGTGGCATAACCTAAGTGCGGTGTTAACAAGGTATTGGGCACTTGACGCCACGGATCGTTAGCCGGCAATGGCTCCGTTTCAAAAACATCCAAGCCCGCACCGGCGATTTTGCCATTTTGTAGCGCCGTTTTAAGCGCTGCCAGGTCAACCAAACCGGATCGTGACGTGTTGACAAAGTAAGCCGTCGATTTCATTGCCCCAATACACGCAGCATCGATAATGCCCTCAGTCTTCTCACTCATCACCAAGTTCACGCAAATGATGTCGGCGTTTTGAAACAAAGCGTGCTTATCAACCCGTTTAACCCCAGCGGCCTGAGCACGCTCATCGGTTAAGTTCGGACTCCATGCCACCACCTCCATGCCGAAGGCTTGCCCGTAACGTGCCACTTGTTGACCCAATTTACCGGCACCCACCAAACCCAAGCAACGCCCTGAGAGGGTTGGTGTCATGACGGTCTGCCACAGGCCTTTTTTCATGTTGGTGTCTTCTTGCACCACACGCTTGAAAAGTGCCATGGCCAGTGCCCAGGCCAACTCAGCCGTGCCCACTGATCCGTTATCGTCACCGGGTGCGCCGCAAACCGTAACATTTTTCTCAGTGCAAGCAACCAAATCGATGGCATTATTGCGCAGGCCAGTGGTGACAATTAACTTTAAGTTTGGCAGGGCGTGGATCAGCGTCGCCGGAAAACGCGTGCGCTCGCGCATAGCCACAATAACGTCAAAGTCGGCCAAGACCCGTGCACAATCAGCCGCGGCAATCACGTTTTCAAAAAAAACCACTTCATCGCCCAAAGCGTCCCAATTGGCCAATTGCTCGGCCACTTTCAAGTTGTCATCCAACACTGCGATTTTCATGTCTCTTTCCTATTTTCTTATTAAAGGTTTACCGCTCACACCACTACTGCAAGCGTTTGATGATTTCTTCTTTTGAAATAGCACCTGGCACCCGCGAGCCATCTGCAAAAAATACGGCGGGTGTGCCTTGAACCGCAAGCTGTTGCCCGAGCTGCCGGAACTGATCGAGCGGCACATCGCAGCTCAGTTTGGGCGGCACTTTTCCGTCTAGCATCCAAGCATCGAGCACCTGACCTTGGTCTGTCGCACACCATATGTTCTTTACTTTTTCAGCTGAGTCTGCCGACAAAATTGGCAACAAAAAGGTGTACACGGTCAGGTTATCGATACCCACCATGTTGCGACGCAATTGTTTGCAAAAGCCACAATTGGGATCTTCAAAAATCGCCATTTTGCGCGAACCATCGCCGTTGACTTGCTTGACGGCCATCTCAAACGGTAACGCATTGAAATCAACTTTAGCCAAATCCTCCAAACGCTGTTCTGTGATGTCCTGTCGGTTGCTAGCATCAATCAAATGCCCATCAAGCACAAACGTCACCGGCTCATTGGTGTAAACCAAACTACTGCCGAGTTGCACTTCAAATAATCCAAACGCCGTGTGGCGCACTTCTGTGACGGGCATATTGCCAAAGCGATCACGAAAACGTTGTTTCACCGCCTCTGATCGCGCATCTACTTGGCCGGCCACAACCGCTGGTTCAGGGCTTGTGAGTGCCTCGGCCGGTGCGGGCACGACAGCAGACGTCTGTGCTGATGCGGGCCCCGTCACCAACAACCCAAAAGCAGCCAATACCAATACATTGGCGCAAACCATTTTTTTCAAAGCTTTTTGCATAACCAAGCGACTCTCCTTTTTATTCATTAATACCACGGCAGACTTAAGCTGAGCGTGAAGCGCCTTCGATTAACAGCCGCTTAATCAGCGGCAAACGATCAACGAAACTCAAACCGGCATTGCGCAACCAAGGAACAGGCAGCATCGTCACGTCGAACAAACGCTTCAATCCGTCTGTCACCAACCGAATCTCCAAAATCGCCTGTGCACGCTCGCGCCGGTAACGACGCAAAACCAGCGGATCACCCGCCGATAAGAAAGGCTCTCTTTGCAAGACAACCTCAACGAGCGCTTGGGCGTCACCCAACCCCAAGTTAAGTCCCTGGCCCGCCAGCGGATGCACCCGATGGGCGGCATCGCCCACCAATGCCACGCTCAGTCCAATCATGGGCGACTGGGCCAAGTTCAATGCAAAACCATTGAGTGGGCCCTTAAGCGTTAACAGACCGAGCCTAGCGCGCGTGGCTGGCGCCAGCGATTCAGCTAGCTCGGCGGCTTGGCGTTCAGGCGGCAAGCCCAACAAAACATCAGCGTGTGCGGTTTTAAGCGACCACACCATAGAAACCTGATGACCAGCTGTTGTGTCTGGCATGGGCAAGAGTGCCAACACGCCTTCCGGTCGAAACCACTGAAAAGCGACACCCTGATGCGGGTGCTCGCACGTCAGGTGCGCAACCACGCCAATGGCATCATAGGGCTGGCTTTCATAAGGCAACCCTGCGAAGTGGCGTAACGTAGAGTCAGCACCATCGGCGGCCACCCAAAGGTCAGCCGTTAAGGTCATATCGGCCTGCGTGACACCTGTGTTGTTTTGATACTGCGCCAGCGTGTCTTCAACCCACATCACGCCGTAGACTTTCAAGGCTTGACTCAAAACCCGCTCAATCTCACCGGCCTCAATAATCCAGCTGAGCTGGGGTTGTGCCGCCTGCCAGGCCCGCAAATACAGGGCACCAAATTGGTCGCCCCGCACCTCCATGGCCTCCACGCGCGTCACCCGACTCATGTTTAACAAAGACCAGACGCCCAAGGATTGCAAGAACTGCTGGCTTGAACCCGAGATCGCATAAACCCGAGGGTGATAGGTATTGTGATCCGTGGTTACCGTTCGCGGTGCGGGCCCCAACAACACAACATCCTGGCAACCACCGCGCGCCAACGCGAGCGCGCTGGCCATGCCAACAATGCCTGCACCACAGATCACAACAGAGGCTTTCATCGCGCTGAAGGTGCTCCTGCCTGCTTGGGCCACAACAACCACATTTGGCCACGCTGCTTCATGCGTCCCGCCAAAGCACCAGCGTCTTCACCAAACCCCCAAAAGAAGTCTGTACGGGCTGCCCCTTTGATGGCCGTGCCCGTGTCTTGCGCAAACACCAAACGGTTTAACGGCGCCTTGGACGAAGGCATGGTGGTGGTGAGGTACAGCGGCGTACCCAAGGGCACAAAGGTCGGGTCAACGGCCACCGAGCGCTTTTCGCCCAAGGCGATGCCGTAGGCACCTTTGGGGCCTTCAGAAGGGTCATTAATGGTCTCTTCAATAAAGAACACCACCGCTGGGTTGGCGTTCAACATCTCTTGGACTCGGCCAGGATTACGTTTGGCCCAAGCCCTGATGTTTTGCATTGAGGCCTGAGCCAGCGGGATCTCGCCTTTGTTGGCCAACCATCGGCCAATAGAAACATAAGGGTGACCGTTGTGATTGGCGTAAGCCAAGCGAATGGTCTGTCCGGCATCGGGCCCTTCGGCGAGATAGACTCGGCCTGAGCCTTGAATTTGTAAGAAAAAGTTATCCACCGGATCGTTGACCCACACAATCGCTGGTGGTTGACGGTTGGGGTCATTTAACTCAGCCCGGCTGTCGTAAGGCACCACCCGATTACCGACGACTTTGCCGCGAACCCGCTTGTTGGTCAACTCAGGGTGAAGCGCCACTAGGTCGACAACCAATAAATCATCAGGCACGGCCAACAATGGCCATTGAAAATCGCCCCCACGCGTGCGCGATCCTTTTACCAACGGTTCGTAGTACCCCGTCACCATGCCATCGGCGAGCTTGCCGGCCGCTGTTTCAAGCTGCCAGGGCATCAAATAGGTTTGCAAAAACCGCCGAATCGCAACCGAATCGTCTGCAGCCGGTGCGGTTGAAGGACTGAGAGCGGCTGCGCAAACCGGTTGCCAAGCCCTTGGGTTGGCCCGCGCGGGACGCGTATTGCTCGCACCCACCGGTCGCATCAAACCACGGCAATTGCGTACAAAATTGACCCAAAAGTCACGCAGGTCGTCGCCTTGCCAACCAGGCAAGTCGCCCCATGAGACCTCAACATAGCGACCAGCCATGGGTCGCGCCTTACCGTCGGGCAGGCTGCCCATTGAGGGCACAGTGAAGGGCACCACCCGTTGATCGGCCGATCCAGACGAGACCGCTGAGATTGGCGCCTGAGTGGTTGACGAGCAACCTGCCAAAGCCACGAGGCCAGTAAACGCAAATCCCAAGAGCCATCGGCGGTGGTTTGGCGTCGTCTGCAACATTTTGGCCATCGTTGGTTCCTCTAATTTTTTTCGTCAAACATCAATGCAACGTGCGCGGCATCGCCAACACAAACTCTGGCACCACCACATCAAACGGTACGCCATCCTCACCCACACAGAGATAGGTGCCGCGCATCGATCCCACGGGTGTTTTGATGGGACAGCCACTGGTGTATTCAAACGTTTCACCGGCTGCCAGTAAAGGCTGCTGCCCAACCACACCCAAGCCACGCACGTCTTCACGTACATTGCGACCATCCACAATGACCCAATGACGGCTGATGATTTGCGCGGGTCGCTGCCCACTATTGGTGATGCGAACGGTGTACGCAAACACAAAGGCCTGATTCGCTGGATCGGATTGATCGGCGAGGTATTGGGCCTGAACCACGACACTCATATCAAAGGGCTTCACATTTATCCTCTTACTCTCTGAACAACCAGATCAACACAGCCGTGATCTATGCCGCTGAGACTGATTCGCTGTAATAATGGGGCTTCTCTGACTGCTAATGTCGCATTACACCATGACCCATAGCCCCAAACTACCAACTGCCATTCTTGCGCCCAGTATTTTATCGGCCGACTTTGCCCGATTGGGTGAAGAAGTGACCGCAGTCCTTGCCGCTGGCGCGGACTGGATCCATTTTGACGTGATGGACAACCATTTCGTTCCCAACTTGACCATTGGCCCTATGGTCTGCGAAGCCATTCGTCCTTTGACCAAAGCGATCATCGACGTGCACCTCATGGTGCAACCCGTTGATGCCCTGGTACCCGCGTTCGCCAAAGCCGGCGCCAATGTGATTACCTTTCATCCCGAAGCGTCACCGCACGTGGATCGCAGTCTGTCCTTAATCCGCGAACATGGTTGTCGCGCCGGCCTGGTGTTTAACCCAGCCACGCCTCTGAATTGGCTCGACCACGTGATGGACAAAGTCGATATTGTGCTGCTGATGTCAGTCAACCCCGGGTTTGGCGGCCAGTCATTTATTGCCGCAACACTCGAAAAACTAAGAGCAGCGCGTGCACGCATCAATGCCCACCAGGCCAATGGCGGGCAGCCGATTGCGCTTGAGGTCGATGGCGGGGTCAAAATCGACAATATTGGGGCGATTCGTGCAGCAGGCGCCGACACCTTTGTGGCGGGCTCAGCGATTTTTGGGCAACCAGACTATGCCGCCGTTGTCTCGCAGATGCGCGCCGAAATTGCCAAAGCCGACGCAACCCTCATTTGAGCCCCAAACCGTCACAATGATAACAACCGAGACACCCGCCAACGCCACACGCTGGCAAGGCGTTCTTTTGGATTTAGACGGTACCCTTCTAGATACCCTACCCGATCTGGCGGGTGCGGCTAACGCCATGCGCCAAGACTTGGGGCTCGACACCTTACCGGCCGCTGAAATCGGCCACTATGTCGGCAAGGGCGTCGACTTACTGGTGGCACGGGCGCAAGCCGGCAATATGGCAGCCACTGAAACGCAAGGCGAGGCGTTCGAACGGGCACGCCAGTTCTTCTATACCCACTACGAATTGCTTAACGGACAACATGCCACTTTTTACCCAGGCGTGTTCGAAGGCTTGCGCGCCATCCAAGCAATGGGCATACCGATGGGGGTTGTCACCAACAAGCCGACGCAATTCACCTTGCCGCTGCTCGAACGCACAGGCTTGGCGCCATTCATGCAAACGGTCGTGTGTGGTGATTCATGCGAGCAACGCAAACCCGACCCCGCCCCTATTTTTTTGGCATGCCAGCAATTGAACTGCGAGCCCAAACTCACCCTCACCATCGGCGACTCTGTCAATGATGCGCTAGCCGCTCGAGCCGCCGGTTGCAAGGTATTGGCTGTGCCATATGGTTATAACGAGGGCAACCCAGTCACAGCGCTTGAAGTCGATGGTATAGTCGCAAGTATTCAAGCAGCTGCACAATGGTTGGTAAATAACCAGCCCTAATTGATGAGACGAATCAGTAGCAATCGACAACAAAAAGTAATAATTCACAACAAAAACGCAAGACAACATAAAAAATGATTAAGCCTATCGCCTCTCAGTCATTGCCCAACACATGGTGGCGTTGCTGGCGAGTGTCGCGCGGGTAGGCTCAATTTGTCGGTCGCTTTGCGACCCAGATACGCAAAAAGCCCGCCCCTTTATTGGCCGGGCTTTTTTGTTGATCGTGGTGACCTCCGAAAAGACCTGGCACTTGTTAAACACCAAGACTGTGAACAACAACATGACCGAATTTGAATTCAAAGCGCTCGCCAAACAAGGCTACAACCGCATCCCTCTCATTGATGAGACCTATGCCGATCTCGATACGCCGCTTGGCATATACCTGAAGCTCGCGCACAACGGGCCTGGTGGGGGCAAGCACACCTGCTTACTTGAGTCCGTCATGGGTGGCGAGCGATTTGGTCGCTACTCTTTTATTGGTCTGCCAGCTCGCACCATCATCCGCTCGCGGGGCCGCACGACTGAGGTCTTGACCGATGAGAAAGTCGTCGAGGTGCACGAGGGTGACCCGCTAACATTTATCTCTGAGTACCAAGACCGATTCAAAGTGGCACTCAGGCCTGGCATGCCCCGATTTGCCGGTGGCTTGGCGGGCTACTTCGGCTACGACACCGTGCGCCACATGGAGCCCAAGCTTAGGCCCGCCAAAAACCCTTACCCGAGTGGCATGGGTGAAGGACCACCCGATCTGCTGCTGCTGCATCTTGATGAGCTGGTGATTGTTGATAACGTTGCCGGTCGGATTTACCTCTTGGTGTATGCCAATCCAGCAGAGCCAGAGGCTTACACCCGGGCCCAAGAACGCTTGAAAACCCTGCGCATTAAGTTGCGCAAACCCGTTGATACCCCTTACAGCCACGCCAGTGTCGCCACTCAAGAAATACGTCGTTTTGCGAAAGATGACTACTTAGCGGCGGTGCGCAAAGCCAAAGCCTATATTGAAGCGGGCGACCTGATGCAAGTGCAAATCGGCCAAGTCATCGCCAAGCCTTTTAGCGATTCACCCCTGTCACTGTATCGGGCCCTGCGCTCACTGAACCCATCACCATATATGTACTTTTGGAATTTTGGTGATTTTCAAGTGGTGGGCGCTTCACCCGAAATCTTGGTGCGACAAGAAGTGGTCGCGGGCACAGACGCCACCCAACCAGAAACCGAAGTCACCATCAGGCCGCTAGCGGGCACGCGCAAGCGCGGCGCCACACCTGAAGAAGACGCCGCACTGGCTGAAGAACTTCGTGCCGACCCCAAGGAATGTGCCGAGCATGTGATGCTCATTGACTTGGCGCGCAACGATGTCGGCCGCGTCGCCAAGATCGGAAGTGTGCACGTCACTGACACCATGTCCATTGAACGTTATTCACACGTTATGCATTTGGTTTCCAACGTCACGGGGCGCTTGGCGCCCGGCATGCGCAACATGGATGTGCTGCGCGCCACATTTCCAGCTGGCACGCTCACTGGTGCACCCAAAGTACGCGCCATGGAAGTCATCGATGAGCTAGAGCCCGTTCGACGGGGTATTTATGGTGGCGCCACCGGCTACTTGAGCTACGGCGGCGAAATGGACGTGGCTATTGCCATTCGAACCGGCATCATCCAAGATGGCATGCTTTATGTGCAAGCCGCAGCCGGTATCGTGGCAGACTCAGATCCCGAAAAAGAATGGCAAGAAACGGAAGTCAAAGCCCGTGCCGTGTTGCGAGCCGCTGAGCAGGTGCAAAACGGACTAGACACGCCGATTTAAACCATCGGATCTAAAAATAGGGACGGCTTTAACATCAGTATCCATTGGTTAAACTCAGCGCAGATGTGAAAACGCTATAGCGCACAGGCTACCCAATGGAGCCTGGTTAAACCGCAACGACAGTTAGTCAGCATAAGTTAATTTAGGAAACATCATGTCTCGAATCCTGATGATCGACAATTACGACTCGTTTACCTACAACTTGGTGCAGTACTTCGGTGAACTCGGCTCCGAAGTGCTGGTGCACCGCAATGACCAAATCACACTCGATGAAATCGAGGCACTTGCGCCTGACCACATTTGTGTTTCACCGGGCCCTTGTTCACCAACAGAAGCCGGTATTTCAGTTCCACTGATTTTACGGTTCGCCGGCAGAATTCCGATTTTGGGTGTGTGCCTTGGGCACCAAGCCATCGGTGCGGCTTTTGGTGGTCGTGTGGTGCGCGCCAAAGTCATCATGCACGGCAAAACGTCAGAGATCACGCACACAGGCAGTGATGTCTTTACCAACCTACCCTCACCCTTTACGGTCATCCGCTACCACTCGCTGGCTATTGAGCGTGAGACGCTGCCAGACTGCCTAGAAATCACCGCACAAACCGCTGACGGCGAGATTATGGGGGTACGCCACAAGACCCTGCCCGTCTACGGTGTGCAGTTTCACCCCGAGTCCATTCTGAGTGAGCACGGCCATGCTTTATTACAAAACTTTCTACGGCTTGAGCAGCCTGTGGCGCAGGAGCCCTAACCATGATCACCCCAAGCGAGGCGCTGCTGCGCTGCATCGAGCACCGAGAACTCTTCCACGACGAAATGCTGCACTTGATGCGCACACTCATGCGTGGCGAGATGTCGCCCACGCTTGCAGCAGCCCTTCTGATGGGCTTGCGCGTAAAAAAAGAAACCATTGGTGAAATCACCGCAGCAGCCACCGTGATGCGTGAGTTTGCCACCCCTGTTCAAACGCCTAACCCTGAGGCATTGCTTGATCTCTGCGGCACCGGCGGTGATGGCAGCAACACCTTCAATATTTCGACTACCGCCATGTTTGTGGCCGCCGCCGCCGGTGTGCCCGTGGCCAAACACGGTGGTCGTAGTGCCTCGTCAGCTAGCGGCAGCGTTGACATTCTTGAAACACTCGGTGCACGCGTTGACTTGGCGCCCGAACAGGTTGCGCAATGTATCGCTGAAATTGGCATTGGCTTTATGTTCGCTCAACAACACCACAGCGCCATGAAGCACGTCGCCCCCATCCGCAAAGAGTTAGGCGTTCGAACCATCTTTAATATTCTTGGGCCATTAACCAACCCGGCGGGTGCTAAAAATCAAATGATGGGTGTGTTTCACCCAGATTTGGTCGGCATTCAAGTGCGCGTTTTACAATCGCTTGGTGCGCGCCATGTGCTGACCGTACACGGCATGGACGGCATGGATGAAGCCTCCCTCGGTGCCACCACAATGGTCGGTGAGCTTCACAATGGCAAGGTTTTGGAGTACCAGATTCATCCTGAAGACTTCGGCTTGGACATGGCCTCGAATCGCACCATACGGGTCGAATCGAAAGAACAATCCAAAACCTTGGTTCTGCAGGCACTCGACAATCACCCAGGCACCGCACGAAACATTGTGGCCTACAACGCTGGGCTTGCCATCTATGCCGGCAACGGTGCCACCAGCATCGCCGACGGCGTGAAAAAAGCGTTCGAGGTTATCGCCAGCGGACAAGCCCGCCAAAAACTCGAACAGTTTTGTGCCCTAACCAGGAAACTCGCCGCATGAGTAACATTCTCGATGAAATCTTGGCCGTCAAAGTCGAACAGGTCAAAGCGGCTAGGCAATTGCGCAGTGAATCCGATTTGTTGCGTGAGGCGCTAGCGCGTCAAGACTTGCGCGGATTCACGGCAGCCATTGAAGACAAAATCGCTAGTGGCAAACCAGCCGTCATTGCTGAGGTCAAAAAGGCATCCCCCTCTAAAGGTGTTTTAAGGGCCGACTTTCAGCCTGCACAAATTGCGTCGTCTTACGCCGCTGGCGGTGCCGCTTGCTTGTCGGTGCTCACAGACGTCAAGTTTTTTCAGGGGTCGCATGACTATTTGCGCCAAGCCCGCGCCGCTTGCTCGCTGCCCGTGTTGCGCAAAGACTTTATGATCGATCCCTACCAAGTGATTTCAGCTCGAGCCATGGGCGCTGACTGCATTCTCTTAATTGTGGCGGCCCTAACACCGGCTCGCATGATCGAGCTTGAAGCCTGCGCCATTGAACTTGGCCTTGATGTGTTGGTAGAAGTGCACGATGAGTCCGAGCTTGAGCACGCATTGAAACTTAAAACGCCCTTGTTGGGCATTAACAATCGCAACCTCAAAACGTTTGAAACGTCTTTGGACAACACACTGAGGCTGTTGTCACAAATACCTGCTGATCGCCGTGTGATTACCGAAAGCGGAATTTTTCATAAAGCTGATGTGACCCTGATGCAAGATCACGGTGTGAAGGCGTTCTTAGTGGGGGAGGCATTTATGCGAGCAGAAGACCCCGGCACGGCATTGGCCGAACTCTTTTTTAGGAAAGCACAGGCTAATGGCGCAGACTAAATACAACAGGGGGTCACCAAAAATGGTCATGCCAAGCCTCTTGCCCGTGCTGACTTCGCAGGTCGGTCGTTTAGCAGCGACTTAGTCTCGCTCAACACCGCATGTGTTGACGCCAAAAATAGAATAAGCGGGACAACTGCGTAACAATCCGGTGGCAAGCGGCACCACACCGATCCAACCCCAAACACCAATCATGTGTGACAAAGTGAGGGAGATGAGTGCCAAGCCACCGATGATTCGTGCGGCGCGGTCAATGGTTCCGACGTTCACTTTCATGAGCTTCTCCTGGATCAAAAAACGGCGATTGCCACCGATTGGCAATCGTTACTGCTTTGCTGGGCTGCAATAAAGGTCGTACAGTGTTTGCATGACCTTCATGACCGCTGTGCTGGCCAGCGTGTAGTAGATATACTTTCCTTCACGTCGGGTGGCGACCAAACCTTCATCTCGCAGCACCCCGAGTTGTTGTGAAAGGGTGGGCTGGCGGATCTCTGTCAAACTCTCAAGTTCACCCACATTGAGTTCAGTATCAATAAGGTGGCACAGCAGCATCAGACGATCTTCGTTGGCCATGGTTTTTAGAAGCGAACACGCTCGACCCGCTGATGAGCGCAAGACCTTTAAAGATTCAGGGCTCATCACAGTATCGGTATTCATAATCTAGCCTGTTGGTTTTGTGGTTTAGGCGACGGCAATGACATTAAACTTTTAAAGACAGTTCATGGTAATGGCAATATCGTGTTTATTATATTTACAAGTAAAGTATTTTTCCATAGAATATAGTTATCACTGAAAGTAATAAAGGACAACTGGCCATGCGTTACCAGCATTTTTTTGATCCGGAAACCTTCACTTTCACTTACGTCGTAGACGCCGGTCCTGGCACCGCATGCGCCATCATCGATTCGGTGCTGAACTACGACCCCAAATCGGGGCGCACCCGGACGCAGAGCGCTGATGAAGTGATTGCTTACGTCAAGGCCAACAATCTCAAAACCGAATGGTTGCTCGAGACCCACGCCCACGCTGACCACTTGTCTGCCGCGCCATACCTTAAGCAGGCACTTGGCGGCAAAATCGCCATTGGTTCAGCCATCAAAACCGTCCAGGGAGTCTTTAAAAAAGTGTTTAACCTTGAGCCCACGTTTGCGCTGGACGGTTCACAGTTTGATTACCTTTTTGAGCCAGACGAGACATTCACCATCGGTTCGATCGAGGCCCAAGCTTGGCACGTCCCTGGGCACACGCCCGCTGACATGGCCTATGTCGTGAACCACGACACGGTCTTTGTCGGTGATACATTATTCATGCCAGATGTGGGGTCAGCGCGCTGCGACTTCCCGGGTGGTGACGCGCACACGCTTTACGCTTCAACGCGACGAATTTTGTCATTACCGCCTGAAACCAAGCTGATGATGTGTCACGACTACCCGCCTGATGGCAGAGCCATTCGCGCCCAAACGACGGTCGCTGAAGAACGTGAAAAAAATATTCACCTGCACGATGGGGTGAGCGAAACAGCATTTGTCAGCATGCGCACGACCCGAGACCAAGGTTTGGCCATGCCAACCTTGCTTTTACCATCCATCCAAATCAACATTCGCGCCGGCCACATGCCTGAAGCTGAAAACAATGGCGTAAAGTATCTAAAGATACCCATCAACGCCGTCTAATGCTCAGCTTATGTTTGATTACGCCGAATCCGATCCAATCATTTCAGATGAGGATGCCAAGCGCCTCATTCCAGCGCTACGAACGCAGCTGCTTAAGGCACAGTATCAACACCTACTGAAAAAGGACCGTGCACTGTTGATTTTGGTGGGAGGCATTGATGGGGCAGGCAAAGGTGACACTATCAATTTGCTCAATGAGTGGATGGATCCTCGGCATATCCACACCATGGCGTTTCCACCACAGAATAAGCATGAACAATCATACCCACCACTTTATCGGTTTTGGCTGAATCTACCGCCCAAGGGTGAGACCGGTATTGTGTTTGGTTCCGGGTATGCGCCGCTCATTAAAGAAGCCGCAAAAAAGCGCCCCGATGCCGCACTTTTAGAAAAAATGATCTTGACTGCCAGGCGCTATGAAGCCGACTTGGTTGCCAATGGCGTGCAAGTCATCAAGCTCTGGTTTCACCTCTCTCGTGATGCGCAAAAAAACCGCACCAAAGCTTTGTTGCAGAATCCGTCAACCGCTTGGAAAGTCGGCCCCTCAGACAGAGCAGTCAACAAACGTTTCAAACGATTGCGCCAGGCCGGTCAACACATTATCGACGCCACTGATAGTGACTACTCCCCATGGACCATCATCCCAGCCGCCAATGAAAACATGCGGCTGATCAGCACCGGGCAAGCCGTACTGTCCGCTTTAAAGAAACGCCGTGTCAGTGTCCCGCCATTACACGACCCTGCGGCCGCAACCACACCTCGGCGTGCACACAACCCACTCAATGACATCGACTACACCCAGAGCCTGGGTAAAGAAGACTACGAGACGGCATTACTGCATTGGCAAAACCGTTTGGCTGAGGCCGTACGTCATCCGACGTTTTTAAAACATCAAGCCTTAATGCTGGTCTTCGAAGGCCAAGATGCCGCGGGCAAAGGCAGCACTATCCGACGCATCACCAAAGCCCTCGACGCTCGCCAATACCAAATCACTGCTGTCGCTGCGCCCAAGCAATTCGAACTCGACCGCCCTTATCTTTGGCGTTTCTGGAAAGAAGTGCCCCGTCATGGTCGTATCGCCATCTTTGATCGTTCTTGGTACGGGCGAGTGCTTGTTGAACGGGTAGAAAAACTCATCGCCCGCCCCACATGGCAACGGGCTTACACTGAAATCAATGCCTTTGAGCAACACCTAAGCCAACACGGTATCTTGATCGTCAAGTTTTGGTTGGCGATCACCCCAGACGAACAGTTGCGACGATTCGAGGCACGCGCTGAACTGCCGTTCAAGCAATACAAAATCACCGACGACGACTGGCGCAACCGAGACAAGTGGCGTGAGTACGCGCGCGCCACCACCGACATGCTGACCCACACCGACACAGACCACGCGCCTTGGCACGCCCTGTCTTCCGATGACAAGCGTTTTGCCCGTGTGGAAGTACTCAAGCGCATCGTGCAAACCATTGAATCAGCCACTAAATCATGAATCAAAACGACTGTCCATTGTGCTGGCCAGACGAATCAACCTTGCTATTGGCCCGACCGCATTGGCGCGTCATCGATGCTCGAGACCCTGTGTTTCCTGCCCTCACCCGCGTCATCTGGCACGCGCACGTCAAAGAAATGAGCGATCTGACCAGTACTGAGCGCACGGACCTGATGACTGTGGTGTTTGAGGTTGAGTCAATCATGAGAAAACACCTGAATCCCGACAAGATTAATGTGGCGAGTCTTGGCAACCAAGTGCCTCACGTGCATTGGCACGTGATCGGACGCTGGCACGACGACCCGACTTTCCCAGACTCAATTTGGACACCCACCGTAAAATCAACCGCTGAAAAAACCCGCGCCACAGCACGCTTAAAATCTTTAGCCAGTCGTCTTCCCGAGTACCATGAGGCATTGATTAACCATTTAAATCGCCTTTATCCTTGATCATGTCTTTGAACACTTCAAACAGTATTGCCCCTTGGCGCTCCATGTTGTTCGTGCCAGCCAACAGCGACAAGTTTCTGACCAGTGCCCTGAAGCGAAACGCTGATGCGATTCAACTCGACCTCGAGGACGCTTGCCCACCAGAGCTCAAAGACACCACTCGAGCCCACATTGGCGAACTGGCCACTCGTGCCAGTGATGCTGGGTTTGATGTGATTGTTCGAGTCAATCGGCCGTGGCGCATCTTGGTGCGCGATCTGGAAGGCTGCGTGCATCCTAATATCAAGGCATTAACGTTGCCAAAGGTGCCTGACGGCGGCTTTATCCGAGCAGTTGCTGAAGTGCTTGACGAGGTCGAACAAGAAAAGCAACTGCCTAAGGGGCACACACGACTCATTGCCATGATCGAAGATGCTGATGCGCTCGCACGTCTTGACGAGATTGCCCAAGCCCACCCTCGGCTTTACGGCATGATTGTGGGGGCGGAAGACTTGGCGGTGTCGATGCGTATGGCCGTTGATGCTGACACGTTATACCTGCCCAATGTCATGGTGGTGGCCGCTTGTCGGCGTGCCGGAATCGCGCCCTTAGGATTTGTGGGCTCGGTGGCCGACTTTGCCGACCAAGACAAGTTTCGTCAGATCGTTCAGCGCGCCGCGCGTTTGGGCTTTGACGGTGCCTTTTGTATTCATCCCTCTCAGGTCGATGCGGCCAACGAGGCCTTCAGCCCACAGGCCTCGGCTGTTGAGCGAGCACGTGCGCTGGTGGCGACCTTCGAAGCCGCCATGGCCACGGGTCAAGCCGCCTGCACGTTTGAAGGTCGCATGGTTGACGCGCCAGTGGTGATGCAAGCCAAGCAATTGATTGAACGCGATGATGCCTTGCAGAGCATGATAGTCAGACGTCAGGGCATCTCACCCGCTACCCGCGTATAAAACCAATGGTTAGCAATGCGCTCACCCGTCGCGCCGCATTGGCGACTGATGATCTGACTGATGACTGGGCAGGCGCTCTGCATGCGCCTAACACTCAGGCAACGCTAAACAACATTGCCATGGCGATTGACCAAGCACTTGCCCAAGGTGAGTTGATTTTTCCAGCGGACCCTTGGCGCGCTTTGCGCTTGACGCCCTTGTCTGCCGTCAAAGTGGTGATCTTGGGCCAAGACCCATACCACGGCCCCGATCAAGCGCAAGGCTTGGCGTTTTCTGTCGATAAACACGTCAAGTGTCCGCCAAGTCTGCGTAATATCTTTCAAGAGATTGATCGGGACTCGAGACTACATGAATCATCATTGCGCACCCAGCCCTCGAATGACTTGAGCCGCTGGGCGCACCAAGGCGTATTGCTGTTAAATACGACACTGACGGTTAAGGCGGGTCAAGCGGCTTCGCACGCGCGACTCGGTTGGCAGATCATTACCGAGCAACTGATTAAGGCTGTCGCTCAGTCATCGCAACCGGTGGCATTCTTATTGTGGGGCAACCATGCCCAGGCCTTCTCGCCCATGATTGAGCTGTCGGCCACCACCATCCCAAACCCCATGATCGGACCCAGACTGACGTTGCAGTGCAATCACCCCTCACCATTGTCAGCGCGTCGTGGCGACACGCCCTTTATCGGCTGCGGTCACTTTGGCGATACCAACCAGTGGCTCGCGAGCCAAGGGCTAGCCCCAATCGCCTGGTCGTAGCAACAACGACGAACCGCAAGACTAACGCGGTAGCCTCTGCTCGCCACGAATCAAATCCTCGAAGGTCTCACGTTGGCGTATCAAATGCCAATCCGCGCCATCGACCAACAGCTCTGCAGGTCGACCACGGGAGTTGTAGTGACCCGCCATCACAAAGCCATAGGCACCGGCCGATTCAATGGCAAGGGTATCGCCCTGGCTGATTCGAAGTTGGCGATCGTGTGCCAGCCAATCCGCGCTCTCGCAAACAGGGCCCACCACTTCGTAGACCACAGGGTCAACATCGCTTAGCACGACCGGTAAAACACCGTGCCATGCGTCATAAAGCGCTGGACGCATCAAATCGTTCATGCCCGCGTCAACAATCGCAAAATCACGGTCTTCGGTGTGCTTAAGGTACTGAACGTCAGTTAAAAGAACCCCAGCATTGCCCACCAAGGATCGCCCCGGTTCAAGCACCAATTGCAGGTGCGCCAAGCCTCGCGCCTCTAGTCTTTCGAACACTGCCGTCAGTAGCGTTACGGGTGCCAGCGGCGTCTCGTCGTCATAGCGAATACCCAGCCCGCCCCCAAGATCCAAGTGCGTGAGCAGAACGCCCTCTTTCTTGAGCGCAGCCATCAGGTCAAGCAACTTGTCGAGCGCGTCTAAATAAGGACTGACCTCAGTGATCTGCGAGCCAATGTGACAATCAACACCCACCACTCGCAGGCCAGGCAAGCGCCTGGCTTGTGCATAGGCCTCTAGAGCATCCTCAATGGCGATACCAAACTTGTTTTCTTTCAAGCCAGTAGAAATATAAGGGTGGGTTTGCGCATCCACATCAGGATTGACGCGCAAAGAAACGGGTGCTGTTTGACCCATTCGGACCGCCACCTCAGAGAGTCGCTGCAACTCAGGAACCGACTCAACGTTAAAGCACTTTACCCCTGCTTGTAGGGCTTGCTCCATTTCCCAGACTTGCTTACCAACCCCAGAAAACACCACCTTGCTCGGATCACCGCCCACTGCCAACACGCGGGCAAGCTCACCACCAGAAACAATGTCAAAGCCGCTGCCCAATCGGGCAAACTCATCGATGATGGCCAAGTTTGAATTGGCTTTCATGCCAAAGCACACCAGCACTTTGCGCGTACCAATGGCATTGGCATAGCTTTGCCAAGCAGCCCGTAACGCAGCACGGGAATACACGTAAAGCGGTGTGCCGTACTCTTTGGCCAAGAATGCCAAGGGCACGGACTCGACGTACAACTGCCCATCCTTGTAATAAAAATGAGGGTGACCAGCGGGTACGGGTGTTTGTTGGGCGGTTTGTGTGGTCATGGTCGACATTCAGAGGTTAGCGCGATTCAATAACAACTGGTGCCGGTTCCAACGAAGGATCAACCGGTGTGATTGGGTCTGCGGGCGAAACAGAACTGGCTGGAGCACTGAGATTGCTTTGCGGTGTTTGCTGGCCTAAAGTATCTGGCGGTGGCGGCAAATACAGAGGCCCTTTATAACCGCAACCAGCAAGCGTCAAACCGCTAAGCAGCAAAGTTATTGAACCGTATAGTACGCGTTGACGGACGCGATAAGAAATAATGGCAATGTTGACCACAAGTAGCTCCAGACAACAACAGGACAAAATAATGACAGAAACCGAATTTGACGAACGGGTCAGGCAAATCCTTGATGCGATTGAAACACATGCCGACCATTGGTACGAAGTGCTTGACGTTGACATCGACACCAGACGAGAGGCCAATGTGCTCAACATGCTTTTTGAGAACAGCATCCCAGTGGTCATTAATAGCCAAGCCCCTTTGCAGGAAATCTGGGTCGCCGCGCCAAGCGGCGGATTTCATTACGGCTTTGATGGCACACACTGGAAAAATACACGCGGTGGCCCAGACCTGCATGACGCACTGACTGAGATTTTCTCTGATGTCACTGGCCACACGGTCACCGTCAATATCTGACCCCTCAAACATCAATTGCTGACCGCTGGCTGAGCGCTGCCTTGATTGTCAGCAGCCCCCGTTAGCGAATCCAGCAACGCCTCGATGGACTCTTTCTTTTCATCAAGACCCACCCGAGAAATCGCTTCTTGTGGTGGATACTCAGCAAAGAACATGGCATCACCATCAACCATCAAACCACTCGGTGGTGGCTGTCGCCGCTCTTCGGGAAAGCGCTCAAGGGCCTTTTCCATATAACCCATCCAGATGGGCAAGGCAGCACCGCCGCCTGTCTCGCGACTACCGAGCGTGGTCGGCTGATCGAAGCCAACCCAAGCCACCCCAACCAACCGGGGGGTATAGCCTGCAAACCAAGCATCGACTGACGCGTTGGTGGTGCCCGTCTTGCCCGCCAAGTCACCACGCTTGAGTTCACGACTCGCCCGTGCTGCTGTGCCTGAACGCGCCACCCCTCTGAGCATGTCATCCATGACGTAGGCCGTTCGCGCGTCTATCACACGGGCGCTGATGTCACCGGCCACTGTTGGGCTGGCACGCATCAAAACGTTGCCCTCTGAGTCAGTCACATGGTCAATCAAGAAGGGCGTCACACGGTATCCGCCGTTGGCAAAAACAGAAAACCCAGCGGCCATCTGTAGCGGTGTGACAGCGCCCGAACCGAGCGCCATGGGTAAGAATGCTGGATGTCTTTCGGCTTGAAAACCAAAGCGGGTGATGTAATCTTGCACGTACTGCGGACTGATCGCTTGCAGAATCCGAATCGACACCATGTTGCGAGACTTCAACAACGCTTCACGCATGGTTAAGGACTCATCATAAGTATCACCGTAATTTTTAGGGTTCCACGGTTCACCTGACCCGGTTTGCTCAGCCGTTAACTCAAACGGCTTGTCTGAGATCAGTGTGGTGGGGGCCATACCACGTTCAAGTGCAGCCGCATAGATGAAAGGCTTAAACGATGAGCCCGGTTGACGCCAAGCTTGTGTCACGCGGTTGAACTTGCCTCGGAAAAAGTCCAAGCCACCAACCATCGATTTAATCGCACCATCTTGCGGCGTCATCGAAATCATGGCCGCCTGAACGTCGGGAATATTTAATATCTCCCACTTCCCGTCAGGCAATTGATTCAGTGTTACCACTGACCCACGCCGAATCCGCGTCGCCTCGCTGGCTTTTGGGTTTAATGAACGGGCGACAATGGCTAGGATTTTCTTGTTGTCAATGGTGATGATTTCTTCAGCTGACCGTGCCACAGTGACTGAGGTGGGGCTGGCTTTTAAAACCAAGCCCGTTTTGAAGCCGACGGCATCAGGAAACGCCTCGAGTACTTCGTCGATATAAATATCAAATTGCGCCAGGTCCTGTTCCAGCCCGTTTGGCAGCTCGCGCTGCGCAATCGGGCCGGGATAAGGGGCACGTCGGGTGTATTGCATCACGCCGTCTCTAAGCGACTGCCAGGCCCACTCTTGATCTTTGGATTCAACTGTGGTGTAGACGTTTAGTCCACGTGAGTAGATTTCATCGTCGTAGAGCGTAAACATCAACTGCCGGGCCAACTCAGCGGCGTACTCGCCGTGTACAGCGTAACCGCCAGCCACTGTGCCTGTGCCAGACTTCAAAATGATCGGCTCATTCAATGCGGCCTGATACTCCGGCTCAGTGATATAACCAAGCGACCGCATCCGGCCTAAGACGTATTGCTGGCGAGCCACTGCTCGGGGCATGTTGCTAGCTGGATTGAACCTTGATGGCGCCTTGGGGATGCCTGCCAACATCGCTGCTTGGGCCACCGTGAGCTCTTCAACCGGCTTACCAAAGTAGGTTCGCGACGCCGCCGCAAATCCATAGGCACGGCGCCCCAAGTAAATTTGATTCAAATACAACTCAAAAATCTGATCCTTACTCAGGCTCGATTCAATCTTGTAGGTCATGAGTAATTCGTAAAACTTTCGGGTAAACGTTTTCTCAGACGACAGGTAAAAATTTCGGGCCACCTGCATGGTAATGGTGCTTGCCCCTTGCGCCCTCGCCATGGCCGTTAGGTTGGCCAAACCCGCACGCCCAACGCCCAGCCAGTCAATACCACCGTGCTGATAGAACCTATCATCCTCGGCTGAGAGGATGGCCGACTTCAACACATCTGGAAACTCATTGAAGCGCAACACGTTGCGACGCTCTTCCCCAAATTCGCCGATCAGGACCTTATCGGCTGTGAAGACGCGCAAAGGTACCCTTGGCCGATAGTCAGTCATGGCTGATAAATCAGGCAAATTGGGCCAAGCAATAGACAGGGCAATGACCACCAACAGGGCAGCACTCGCGGCCAACCCCGCACCCAATACAAGAAGTTTTAGGAACAGACGAACGATCAAGGGGCTGCCTGAAGCCGACGAAGAAGGGGCTTGATCGCGCCCACGCGAAGAATTTTTACTCATAAGTTCATAATTTTACGCCGCCCGAGCCACCAATGGGATAATAAAGGCATGAAAAGCCACACTTCAACGATCATCTTGATTGGCATGCCAGGCTCGGGAAAGACGACCATCGGCAAGAATCTTGCACGCCTACTGCACAAACCGTTTGTTGACCTCGATCAACAAATCGAAGAACGCTGCGGCGTCAAGATCCCCGTTATCTTTGAAATCGAGGGTGAACCGGGGTTTCGCAAACGCGAAACGGCCGTTTTAGAGGAAGTCATGGCGCAAGACGATATTTTGCTAGCCACTGGCGGTGGCGCCATTCTGTCAGAGGAAAATAGACGATTGCTGACAGCCGGTGGCAGCGTTATTTATTTAAAAGCATCGGTTGAAGATTTGCACCGCCGCACCAGTCGCGACCGCAGTCGACCTTTGTTGGCTGGCACCGACCCCAAAAAACGCCTGACTGAGCTGCTGACTGCCAGAGCGCCTTTGTACGAGTCTATTGCCGACATCACCATCGAAACAGGTACAGGCAGCATTACTTCCGTGGTACAAAAAATAATCCATTACATTGCCTCCGCTAGGATCATA
>Ga0105050_10000772_pt1 | contig 49278 bp, 38 predicted proteins | sample FRY01_FD_78088 | JGI IMG/M metagenome (GOLD analysis project Ga0105050, IMG submission 78088) | Freshwater microbial communities from Lake Fryxell liftoff mats and glacier meltwater in Antarctica - FRY-01 | ecosystem: Environmental > Aquatic > Freshwater > Ice > Glacier meltwater ...
AATAAAGAAGCTGGTGGTCATGCAGGACCAATGATGAGCACAGAATTGATTCCTTTATTACGTTCTAAAGTAAGCATTCCTGTAATTTCCGCAGGAGGCGTGGGTGATGGCGCAGGAATCTGGAAAAGAGTGAATACTGATGGCGCTGTGGGCGTAAGCATGGGAAGTATTTTTATTGCCACACCAGAAGCACCTGTTTCACAAGACTACAAGCAAGCTTGCGTAGATTATGGCGCAAAAGATATCGTATTAACAACTAAAATTTCTGGTTCGCCTTGCACAGTAATTAATACGCCTTATGTGAAGGAAGTTGGAACCAAACAAAATTGGTTCGAGAAACTTTTAAGCAAAAATAAGAGCTTGAAAAAATATGTAAAGATGATCACCTTTTATAAAGGGATGAAAGCCATTGAAAAAGCAGCCTTCAATTCTACTTATGAAACGGTTTGGTGCGCAGGACCTTCTATTGAATATACCCATGCTATCCGCCCTGTTAAAGAAATTGTTGAAGCACTTATAGCGCAATATCATGAAGTAAATCAGAATGAAGAGAAAAAAGTGGCGGCGATGGAGCATAGTGTCGTTAGACGTAATTAATTAGAAATTGAGGAATAGTTGAAAAGTTTAAAGGTTTAATATTGAACCATGCTTAATACTAAACACTTTTAAAATTATTGAATCTCGAAGTTTAGGAACAAATAAGTTAAATATTCATCTCGCTAACTATCGGAATCAAACTTATCAGCCTTACATCTTGTTTCTTGAAGAGCGAAATAGTCTATCATTCAAAATTTAAAAATTGAAAACTGCCTACTGAAAACTGACAACAAAGCAATGCCGGAAAATAAAAAAATCTACAAAACCTCTTACCGAAAACGCAAAGCTTATTTTACAGCTACCCAAGTATTTTTAAGTTATTATTGGTTGCGCTTTAAGGCTCGATTTTTTGGTGATGCCTATTACAAAAAACAAATTCCCCTATTACATTTAAAAAATGCAACACGCATTAAAAATCGGATTCAAGAACTACAGGGACTTTTAATCAAATTTGGTCAATTGGTTTCTAATCTTTCCAATGTTTTACCTGTTGAGTTTAGAGCGCCTTTAGAAGCCTTACAAGACAAAGTTGTAGCGAAAGATTTTAAAGAAATTGAAGCTACAATCTTAGCAGAACTTGGAAGACCTTATCATGAAATATTTACAGATTTCAATCCTGAACCGATTGCCGCTGCTTCCATTGGACAAGTGCATCGAGCCAAGTTGAACGGTGAAGATGTTATCGTTAAAGTCCAACATGCCGATATTGAGCTTATCGCTGCAGCAGATTTGGAAATCATCAAGAACCTTGTAAAAGCACATGCCTTCTTCATGGATATCCAAGGTTTGGAGCATACTTACGAGCAAGTGAAGGTGATGATTGAGGAAGAATTGGACTATAAAAAAGAAGCCGAAGCAATGCAAGAAATTCAAGCTTCTCTTTTGAAAGCGCCAGAATTCCGTGTGAAAGTGCCTCAAGTTTATCTAGCGCATAACACTAAAAAAGTCTTAGTAGCCGAATTTTGCCCCGGTGTTAAAATCTCTAACATCCCTGTACTTCAAGCTTGGAATATTGACCTTAACGAAGTAGCCAAGCGATTAATTGAGATGTATTGCAAAATGGTCTTGATTGATGGCTTCTATCACGCAGACCCTCATCCAGGGAATATCTTGGTGAATCAAGAAGGCGAAATCATTTTATTAGATTTTGGTGCTACCGCGAGATTAAGCGCAACAACCAAAGAAGCGATACCTGAATTGATAGAGGCTATGGTTAAAAATGATACCGAAGAGACTGTCGCAGCGCTGCGCAAGTTAGGTTTCTTAGGAAATGATAAGGACTCTCGAAAATTTGTAGAAAAACTGGTCAATATTTTCAAAGAGTTCTTAGAGAATGAAGTAGAGTTTGACGGCTTAAATTTTCAAAATATCAAGTTGAATAGTGGCGTAGGTTCCCTCAGTAACTTGCTCATTAAAATTGACTTGCGCGATATTTCAAACAACATCCGGATACCGAAAGAATACATATTATTGAACAGAACCATTGTGTTATTATTAGGCAATACCTTCAATTTAGCGCCAGAATTGAACGCCTTAACAGTGGTTCGTCCTTATGTGAAAAAACACCTCCTGGCGCAGAATGAGGACTTTATTTCGGCCATCATTAAAGGTTTTAAAAATCAAATAGCTACGGCTGTTTCTTTGCCGAAAGACTTATCTTCTTTTTTGAAAAAATCAAAGCCCGAAGATATCCAAGACGAACTCAAGGCCATTAATTTCATGTTGAATAAATTTTACCGCTTAGCAAAAGGTATTTTATTAACAATTATAATTGGTATGGGCGTTTACGTGCTTGCTAATTTTGACTTTAATAGGTCCTTCACTTTTATCGCTTGGATTTTAGTCATCGCATTATGTTTCAAGCTATTGAAGACTTTTCTTAAAAACCCAAAATAAAACACCCTTCATGAAAGTCTTTATCTTACTTGTTTTTTCTCTTACTCACTCATTTACTTTTGCTCAAATAGATACCGAGCGTTATATAAAAGAAGCGCAAGCTTATCAAGAAGCATTGAATCAAGAATATGCTGACTCATTTAGTTCTCCTCTGGAGACAGAAGCCTTGGAACATTTTGAAGCACTTCCATTCTTTCCAATTACATCGGATTTTATTGTTGAAGCGCGCTTTGAAAAGTTTAAGAAAAAGCAAATCGAAATCTTTCAGACTTCTACCTCGCGTATGCCGACCTATGTTGTTTTCGGTAAGCTTTACTTTAAAATTCAAGGAAAGGCATTCGAATTAACGGTCTACCAAAACCCAGCGTTTAAAAAGAATAAAGAATTGAAAGATTACCTCTTTCTGCCTTTTACTGATCTCTCTAATGGAGAAACTACTTATGGTGGTGGACGCTATCTTGATTTCTATATTCCAAAAACAGCATCGGTCATCTTAAACTTCCACCAAGCTTACAACCCCTATTGCGCTTACACCGATAAATACTCTTGTCCGGTACCGCCTAAAAATAACTTTTTGGATATGGAAGTTAACGCCGGGGTCATGTTGTTAGGGCAACATTGATTGAAAAATTGAAGAAGAGTTGAAGATAGGAATTTTTGAATGGTTTAATCCCCAAGGATCGAAACAATTAAGTTTAGATTAACAGATCAAATACAAAACACCTTATACTAAACACCAAACACTTATTTGTTGAATTGTTTAATCTCAAAGTTTCGGGACAGGTTGGTTTCAATGCTGTAAATTAAGACTAAACCTAAAACTTCGGAATGCTGGCGCAAAAAAAAGCAGCACCCTTATTGAAAGGCTCTGCTTGGAGGAAGTTGTTGAGATGCCTTTATGCAAAGAGCAAAGACTTGGGCAAGGTTCCGAACCGCAAAAAAGGGTTCGGAACCTTTTTAGATTAAAATGCCCTTACTGAACGGACATTATTGAGAATAGCGTTTGTCTTAACAAAGCTACTCTGAAGATTGGTGACAAAACTTTGTCTCCAAGAACGGCTACCAGTATCCTCTGTAGAACTCCAATAGAACTCAGTATTAAAACCACCGATGTTTAGTCTTTGAAGATTCATTTCATTCAATTCAAACTTAGTTGGCATTCTCCAATCACTAAATTTAAGCCCGTCTACCGAATGATTTATTGGATTCGAAACAATGTCTTGAGTTAAAAACCATTTTGTGAAACCTTGGTCCTGTGTTTCAGCAACTAAACCGTGTTTCCCATTTACTGACAAGTAAAATACATATCCACCTAATTCTGGCCAAAGACCTATAGTGTAAGTAGGTGTTGCTGTAGAACTTAAGCTAACTATATACGGATTAGTTGTTGTTCCTGCTCCTATTAAGGTAAGTCCAACTCCTACTTGAGTTATACCGCCTTGCCCTTGCGTCCCTGTCAATCCTTGTGGCCCTGTTGCGCCCGTTGCTCCCTGAGATCCCGTTGCTCCCTGAGATCCCGTTGCTCCCTGCGACCCCGTTGCACCTTGTGGGCCTGTTGCACCTTGTGGGCCTGTTGCACCTTGTGGGCCTGTTGCACCTTGCTGTCCAGTTAAGCCTTGATTCCCTGGCAAACCCTGTGGTCCTTGAGGGCCAGGTGCGCCTCCTGGCGTTCCGTCAATTCCTGCAGGACCTTGTGGACCTTGAGGGCCAGGTACTGAACTTCCTGATGTTTTTGCAAATAAAGCAAAAGGCACACTCATCAATTGACTTGTCCCCATGACACTATAAGCCACTCCACCTGATAGATCGACAGCTGTTTCAATAAAGTAGGGACCATTTGCCCAATCTATACTAGAGAAGTCATCTACCGTATTTCCTGTTCCAATTTCTAAATTGACCAAACCGTAACCATTCGTTAAAGGTGTAAACGTTTCCATATAAACGACAACGCCACTCATAGAACCTGATTTAATCCTTAGACGCATGCCAACCAATCGATTTGTTAAAATAGCATCGCCAGCATCTCGAACAACCGCTTGGTATTTAAACCCTTCCGGTGCCTGCCCGAATGAACTTAGTGTTATGAGCACTACAGTTAACAAGGAAAATAGTATTTTTTTCATAAGATTCTTATTAATTAGTTTTAATGAGTTTAAAAGTTTTGAGAATTTGTGATCCTTTGGTTAAGATTAATGAATAGCTCCCTTGGGCAACTTCATTCAAGGGAATGGCTGTTTGGTCTTGCAATAGAAGTTCTTTGGCAACAAGTCTTCCTTGAACATCATACAAGGCATAGCGCACATTTTTGAAATTTGCTGTTCGAATATTTAAAATACTTGTTATTGGATTAGGGAAAATAGAGACTTCAAAACTTGGGAAATTATCTTCAATCCCTAAAACAGTCCATTTACTTTGATGAAAACCTTGAGTGAGTTTTGCATTGCTATTTATTACCGTTTCAATCACTACTTCTCCTATGGTGAAGTCTAAATAGCCATTGGCATTCGTATAAGATTCACCCTGAGTAGAGACGACTACTTGTGCCGAAACCGTAACAATAGAAAGAAAAGAGAACATCAATTGTGCAAGCAGCTTCAGCATACCTTATATTTTATTTCAACAAAAATAGATAAAGAATGAATCCCTTGTATTTACTTAAGTGAAATATATTTTTCAGGAATAGTAAGTAGGTTTAAGGTTTAAATAGCCTACATATTTTGTAAAACCCAAGAATCCGAAAATAGAAGTTGGAAAACAATCAATCCTAAGTTCAAGTAGTAAGTGCAACAAAAAATAGATAGGAAAAAGTTGATTTAACGCTTGTGATTTATGACTTAAAAGGGCAAGTTGTATTTTTTGAATTGCTAAAATTAACGGGCAAAACTTTTAATCTCAATTTGCACAAGATCAACCTAGGTATGTATGCCTTATTCCTAGTCGACGATTTTGGAAATTCTAGTTATAGAAAATCTATAAAGCAATAACGAATAAGGCGGTTTTAAATAGCTTGGGCATAATAAGCCTAACGGTATCAGTCGGGTCGGAAGACCCTACTGCACAAAAAATACATCTTAGTCAGAAGACCGTCATGGGAGAGAAAGCCCAAATCAAAAAGCTAAAAGCCTTTTCAATCTAAGGTCTATCGTCCATTGCCTAATAAACCTAAATCCCATACATTTTCCTAGTCGTATCGCCCATAACTTTAATGGCTAATTTTCTAGGAAGAATCCGATGCATAAAGAAACTAGCTAGGCGGTTGGCGCTCCCCGTAATGATTCGAGGTGATTTACCTAAACTTTGGAAACATTCTTGAACCACTTCTTCTGGTGTTTGTACTTTTGGCTCTATAAGACCTGCTTTCGCTGGTTTGGTATTGATAAAATTAGGACTTGAGGTGGCACCGGCAACGCATGCGATTACATCTACTCCTTTATCTTTCCATTCGTACCACAACCCTTCCCCTAAAATAATATTAAAAGCTTTTGTTGCTCCATAAACGGATAAGTTTCCCGAGCCTTGCATTCCTGCTAAGGAACCCATTAAAACCAACGCGCCTCTTTTCCTTGCCACCATTTGACTTCCAAAACTTTGCACTAAGCCCATAGGCGTTACTACATTCGTGTAAGCTATTTGTAAATGTTGCGCTGGATCATTCTCTTCAAATGCGCCAATGTAAGACAAGCCCGCATTATAAACTAAGACATCAATTTCCACATGATTCAATGCCTTCACTAAAGTTTGTGCTGCATCCGGTTTCGATAAATCGCAGGAAAGCGTTTGTACTTGAACCTTATATTTTTTTTCAATCTCTTTGGCAAGAGCCTGCATCGGTTCTACTCTTCTGGCAACAATTACTAAATTCATTCCTTCCTTGGCTAAATATCTCGCAAAAGCAGCTCCAATTCCTTCGGAGGCACCCGCGATTAATGCCGTCTTTCCATATTTTTCATTTAAACTCATAAGGTAAAGATAAGCAAAGAAGCCGATTAGATACTTAGACAAATGGACGTCTAAAAAACTTGTTTGAATAACTGACAGCTAGAATCTAGATACAAATAGCCTGAAACAAAAAAAACTTGACAACTCCCAGAAGCTGTCAGGTTTTTTTAACCTTTAAACCTAAAACTTACAACTAGTACTTAAATCTCAAAGCAAGGTAAACATTTCTTCCTGGGGCATTAATGCCACTGGCAAAGTAACGAAATTGGGCATCCATGATATTTTCTATTCCTGCTTGAAGCGTTACATTCTTCTCAAAGCTATAGGATGCTTTTAAGTTGATGGTATACCATGCAGGAATTCCGCCTTCGGGTGCATACTGCTGATTATCTTCCCCATTCAAATAGTAGTCCTTAATATCTTTTCTTCCATTAAACACGGAATACAAATCCAAGAATAAATGCTCGTCTTGATACTTGATTCCCGCTCTACCATAAATAGGTCGGATATGATCTAAAGGGGCATTCGTCGTGTCGGTTTTAATTCTGCCATAAGTATAGCTAGCTCCTGCGTAAACGCTAAGTCCATTAAACAATTTGGCATCCAATTGAGAAGATACCCCTGTAATGAAGGCTTGTCCCAAATTCTGATTCGCTACGATACTGCTTGTTGAGCCATTGTATACAATTGTGTCTACTCCATTATAGGTAAAATTTGAAGTCACAATTGCATCCATAAACCAAGTGTAGTAAGCATTGGTACTCCAAGTAAAACGATCTGATAATTTATAATCAAATCCACCATCAACTGTTATGGTTTTTTCTGGTTTTAGCTTATCGTTAGGCACAATTAAATTTCCTGCACCAGATTCAAAAACTTTCGATAAGTCATCTACGTTCGGCACCCTAAATCCCGTTGAAACGCTTGTGAATAAGCGCACACTTTTATTCACTTTGTACACTGCACCTAAGCTTCCACTGTAAGTCAAATTCTTTTGTTGAATTTTCGTGAAAGGCAATTGAAAGAAGCTGGTATCTTGAATATTGGAATTCAGTATGGTGTATCCTAATCTTCCCCCACCCGTGATAATTATTTTATCAGATAAATGATGCGTATAAGATACATAGGCATCCGCGTGACTCATGTTGTTTTTGCCGTCAGGATATCGAGTGTCCAAAGGCAGTAATTCACCTGTTAAAATATCTTCATTCTCTGCTGTAGATTTTAAGAAATCAGCTTCTAATTCTATTCCGTATCTAAGCTGGCCTTTAGCCAATTGCTTATTCAAGTCAAGATTCACGTTGACGATTTGTACATTTTCGTAACGATGGTTCAATTTTTGAGAATCGAATCTTCTATTGTGTCTGCTTTCAGAAACATTCTGATAGTAAGCTCCAAAATGCAAATTTTGTCCATTCAATACCTCTTTGGCATTCAAATCATAACCGGCTAAAACCCTCGTTTGTGGTCCATAATACCATTCGGCATGCTTTAGCACCGTCGTTTCACTTGGGTCTGTTAATCGGTCATATCGAGGCACATTACTAGAAGTAGAAAATTGGAAGTTCAAACCGTGACTTACCTTTTCATTCTGTTGGTACAAAAACTTTTGAAGGATGTCATATTGTTTATAACCACTATTTTTCTGAACTAAAGAATCGATGTTTTGAACAATAGAATCCACGCCATTAATGGTTTCAACATAAGCTGGTCTTGTTCCAAAATTGCCATTTGCACCTAAAGGATTTTTACCCATTCTCAAATCACCAAATTGACTAAAGGTAAAAGAGGTAAGAGATGCGAATTTGCCTTTTGTCAAGTTAAAATCAGTATGCATCTTCACTTCCTTGTTGACACTACTAAAACGAGCAAAACTATTCCCTGTAAAAGGTTTTTCAGCATCACTCAATAACCTAGGTTTGATGGTTTGAATGGCAATAACACCACCCAAAGCATCGCTTCCATAAATAGTTGAGGAGGGTCCCATGAGCACGTCTACCTGGTCTACAGTGTTTTCATCTACCGTGATGACATTTTGTAGGTGACCAGCTCTAAAAATGAGATTGTTCATACGCACTCCATCAACAGTTATAAGTACTCTGTTCGCTTCAAATCCACGAATCACGGGACTTCCCCCTCCTTGTTGACTTTTTTGAACAGAAACCACCCCACTGTTTTGCAAGACATCGGCCATATTCTGATAATTTTGAGTTTTGATCTCACTAGCTGAAATAGTTACAATGGTTTGCGGAACATTTTCTTTTTGTTCTTCCGCTTTGTTCGCAGTGACGATAATCTCTTTTAGAACCTCTTCCGAAGGTTTGAGTTTTATTTCAAAATTCCAGTTCATCAATTGCTTATAGCTAACCGTTTGATTGTCAAAACCAAGGACACGAATTTCAATTTCTTCCACATTTTGGAACTTTGAAATATCGACTTCCCCTTTAGCGTCTGTGGTAGCGAATAGATTTGGCTTTATACTAGAAACGGTTGCCATTTCTAATGGTTGGTTATTGGCTTTATTTTCAACAACCAAAATTTGGGCTTGGGCAAGACTAAAGAGCATAGCTCCCAGCCATAAAATTTTTTTCATGTTTCAATTTTTTAAATAATAAAATAGCTCAGTTGTCTCAAAAGGCAACTAAACATTGGCTTTATTAAATGAAAAATTTCGGTGGTGGGGAAGGTAATTCTAAACTTACCGTTTGGTAATTTTGCTCGTAACATGCATATTGCTGAGTAATATAATTTGTATAATTTTGATCATCTATTTCGATTTCTAGAAAATACAATCCATAGATTAAAGCAAGCATCTGATTCGCCCGGTTTTTTGCAGGTTGATCATTTGCGTAGCGATCTTCTAATTTCTTGTTAAATAGTTGATTCAAAGCCGTTTCTTGCTTGTCAGGAAAACATAGAAAATGAATGATGTGCCCTGAAGTATCGGCATCCACAATATCGTACATCTTCTCATTAAATTCAAATTCTCGATCATGTTCCCATCGAAGACCTTTAAACTCTGGACTATAAATATCAAATGAAAGCGCCACAAGATCCGTCCTATTTGTTTCTTGAATCAACTGTTGTTTTACTTCGCGTTTAATCAGTTTCAATTGGAAACGATACGACATAAAAGCAAAACTCAAAGGGGCCATAATAGCCACCAAGAGCAGAATAATAAAACTATTTTTAAGGTATTGCTTCATAAATAAGGAGTAAAAATACAAAAGTTTGGAATATTGGATTGGTTAAAGTTAGATGTGACGGAAAAATTACGGAAAGGGTTTTACAAGCAAAACACCGTAGATTGAGGAATGAAGGGGGCTAAAGAGGGTTCCGAACCCTTAAAGGGTTCGGAACCCTAACAAAAAAGCAATGCAAGCATTGCTTTTTTGTTTATCTGTTTATCTTTGCACTAATAAAACAAATTTAAACATGGTTAAAGGTTGCTCATTTATCGAAAAAGCAGGAAACGCACAGGATGTTTTCGTTCCAGAAGAATTTACGGAAGAACAAAAAATGATAAAGCAAATGGTTATAGATTTCTGTGTAACAGAGATTCAAGAACCCATGCTTAAAAGAGGACATGAATTATATGCTACCAATGAGGAAGACCGAGCTGAAGTTGCTAAATTATTAGAAAAAGCGGCAGAATTAGGTTTATGTGGTGTCGCTATAAGTGAAGAATATGGTGGTATCAATCTCGATTTTAACACGGGATTAATATTTGCTGAGGCAGGTGCTCAAGGGTTCTCCTTTGCTACCACGATAGGTTGCCAAACATCCATTGGCTCCTTGCCTATTGTTTATTATGGTAACGAAGAACAGAAAGCAAAATATTTACCTGGTGTTGCCGATGCCAGTTTGAAGGCGTCTTACTGTTTGACAGAGCCAAATGCGGGAAGCGATGCCAATTCAGGTAAAACTCGAGCTATTTTGAATGAAGCTAAAACACATTACCTCATCAACGGTCAAAAAATGTGGATCACCAATGGTGGTTTTGCCGACTTGTTTATTGTCTTTGCTAAAATTGACAAAGACGAAAAACTTTCTGCATTTATCGTAGAGAAATCTTTTGGTGGAATAACCCTTGGAGCTGAAGAAAAGAAAATGGGAATCAAAGGTTCTTCTACGGTTCAAGTATTCTTTAATGATTGTCCTGTTCCCGTAGAAAATTTATTAGCTAATAGAGAAGATGGGTTTAAGATTGCATTAAATATTTTGAATTCTGGCAGAATAAAACTAGCCGCTGGCACAACTGGTGGATGTAAATTTTCAATTGACAAGGCGGTTCTATATGCACTAGAACGTAAGCAGTTCGATACAGCGATTGCTGACTTCGGTGCCATTAAGAATAAAATTGCCGAGATGATTGTCCAAACCTTCGCTGCCGATTCAGCAATTTACCAAACTGGTCGAAATATCGACTTAAAAACAATCGAATTTAAAGCCCAAGGTTTAGATGATGGTGAATCAAAATTGAAGGCATTAAGAGAGTTTGCCGTAGAGTGTGCGATCCTAAAAGTTAAGGGATCTGAAAACGCTGATTTTGTTTTAGATGAAACTTTGCAGATTCACGGCGGCATGGGTTACAGTATGGAAACCGGAATTGAAATGGGTTATAGAGATGCCCGTATCACAAGGATTTACGAAGGGACGAATGAAATTAACAGAATGTTGTCTGTTGCTGAATTAACGAAGCGACATTTGAGCACAAAGGAAATCAACTTAACTGCTGCAGGTAAAAAAATTCCGATGCAGTTGTTCAGCAAAATGATGCCTTTCTCATCCGATAGCGAAGCTGACATTATTGAAAACATCAAATCATGCTTCTTATTGATTTCTGGTGCATCTGGGAAAAAATTAGGTAAGAAATTAGTTGATGAACAAGAAATCGTGATGAATCTTGCTGATATTTTAGCCGAAGGGTTTTTAGCTGAAGCCGCTTATTTACGAGTGGAGAAATTGAAGCAAAACAAAATGATTGACGCAAAAACTCTTGAAGCGATGGAGAAAACAGTGCAAGTGTATTTGTACGACGCCCTGGACAAAGTTCGAAAAGCTGGTCATGAAATCATTGACGCATACACCGAAGGTTTTAATCAAACAACCATGCGTTATTTGTTTGGCTTGTTAACAAAACGATACAACATAAATGCAAAAGACTTAAGAAGAGATATTGCCGAGTTCGCATACGCTAATGGAGGATACCCGTTCTAAAAAATAGTTTCACGCAAAGAAGCAGAAGAGCAAAGGCGCTAAAAAAATTTGAATGTGTCAATTTTGAATTCCTAATTAAAAAGGATTCCTTTAAAATCCCTACTCAGCAAAACTAATAAAGCCATATTCAAAAAGAAAAACGAACCTGTTTTATCTACTTCTATCATATCGCTGAAAAGCAAGTTGACCAAAAGCGCCACCATAGATAGCATGACTGCTTGGACTAAGAGCTTCTCGTTACCACTTTGTTGATGCAAAACCTTTTCTCCCCAAATAAAAATGGCAAGAATCAAGGCAACAAAGATAGCTAGTCCGACTAAGCCTTGCTCTACTGCCGTCATGAGGAAATAGTTGTGCACCCCACTTCGTTCTTCATTGTCACTAATCCAAGTTTCAAAGATAAACACGGTATAGTTTTGGTAATTCTCGACGAAACCATTTGGTCCAAAACCAACTATAGGCTTCTCTCCTACCATATGTATGGCGGCAATCCAACGGTAGATTCTTTCCATACTGCTGACATCTTCCGCCTTAAATGTCGCATCTACTAAATCGCCAAATTCATGCTGTGAAACCGTGTTTGTTGAAGGCGTATACGTCAAATAATGATTTTGCTCTGTAATAAATTTCCCAACAAAAAAAACAGCAATAAAAGCGAGAACAACGGCAAATTTGGTCAAGCGAAATCTAAAGATAAAATAAGCACCCATCATGGCGATTACGGCTAAATAACAAGCTCTAGTATAAGAGAAATAAATGGCAGCTAAATAAATGAATGCAGTTAGCACAAGGGCGTTGTATTTAAAACTCCACTTTGGATACCATGTTCGCGCAAAAACAACGAAAGGAAGGAATACAGCTAGAATGGCGGCATAATTTACATGATTCCTATAAAAAGGTCTTAAAACAGTATTAATAGCGTCAAAATCGAAACCTACTAGCGCGTGACGAACTAAAGCGATTAAAACGGTAATTGTCAAAGGAATAAAGACACACCAAAAGGCTGTTTTGACATCATCCATACTTTTAATAACGATGCCAGATAGCAATAAAAAGGCGGAGATATACCACCACTTTGCAAGAAGGAATTTTATAGAAAAGAAAGGTACGGTTGAAAAGATAGTCGCCACAATTAACCAGAGCAAATGGATAATAAGCAAGACCATAACAGGATTGGCAAAAAAGGAAAAATCTATTTTCTTAGCGTTAAAAAGTAAATAAAACAATCCAATCAAGAGGAAGCCCGCCATTAAGGGTTCTGTGGGCAAATCTGTAGCTAAGCTTTCCGTGACATCAAACTCTATCGACAAAGGTATCAACGCTAGCAAAGCAAAATATAGCGCCTTAAAATTAACAATACTCCAAAGCGCCACCAATACCACAAAAGGCAAAGCGAGCAAGACTTTTTGTTCAAAATAAAAACTAAATAAAACTGCCGTTAAACTGAATAAAGCAAAGCCATAAAAGAGCCGTTTTTCCCATAATGATATGTCTTGATACGCTTTCAGAACTTTACTTATCTAGTTCTGACTTAATATAGTTGACCTGCTCCATTCCCAACGCACCTAAGCACGCCAAAATAAAAGCGATTAGCGTCGTTGCAATACAAATTTTAGAACGCACAGGTTTCAGTTTCCGTTCTGCAGGATAAGCATGTTCAATAATTTCTATTCCCGCCATACTTTGTTTCAAAGCCAAGGCATATTCATCGGCCAATTTTGCATTTTCATTGTAGTCCCTCACCACGTTATCGTAGTGCATCCTTTGCATGTCGTATTCATCCTTTTGAGCCTTTGTAGAAAGTAAGGTTAAATAAAGTGAATCCACCACGGCTTTTTTATCTAAAGCTTGTTTTGCAAACAATTCAGCCAATTGTTTTTTATTGGCTTCGATTGGTCGAGTGGTTTCATTAGCAATAGTTGCTACCACTTCATTTACAATCTTCGCTGCCAAATTAGGATCCGTATCAATCAAATTAATTCGGATTGCATCTTTATCTGTTTTGTAAACTTGATAATTCTCCATGAATTCTTCTGTCGTATTACTTGCTTCATAATCTTTACCCTTGTATTCGTAATGTTCAGCTAAATGATATTCATTAATAATATATTGAACTAAACTTGAAGCGGTGGCGATAGTAATGATTCTATTTGCATCATGCTTTGACCCATAGTAGTAATCTTCGGCAGCCACTCCCTCATTCCCAAACAGAGCACTTCGATCTCCCATACTCTGATTCACAGGATAAACAACCGCAAAGCTTTGGTAGTAAGGTTTCATAATAAATACCGTCATGATAACGGCAGCAGTAGCTGCGAATAAGGTAAAGGCCGCAATGTGCCATTTCCATTTCAATAAACTTTTTACGACAGCAATTAGATTAAATTCAGGATTCATGTGTGGGGATTTTATGAATTAAAGTGCTTTAAGTTTTTTTATAGTAACTAAACGCAAAACTAAGGACAAAATTATAGCTATTATAACGAAGACTACTATTTTCAACATCCATGGGAAGAATGTAATATTTAAGGCGCAAATCGATATAAAATTGAGGCCCAAATAAAAAACTGCCTTAACTAAAAGCTTGGTTTTAAATTCTGTATCCCAATTGAGCACAACCAAGATAAACTGTGCCAAAGCCATCAAACCTTGTGAAATAAAAGTAGCTAAAGCAGCACCCGCAGCGCCGTATGCTGGAATCCAATAATAGTTAAGAAGAATGTTCACCACAATGGTTATTAAAGCCAGGTAACTTATCGATTTAAGTTGCGCCGCAGCGGTAAGAAAACCACCAAAAATATAACTTAAGAATACAGCAGGGAAACTGTATAATAAAAATTGAAAGCTAAAATTCCAACTTGCATCACTCCCAGTATAAAGGAAGTGCAATAACTCTTGATGATAAAAAGCAATTACTAAAACAAAAGGGGTACAAATAACAAGCATCAACTCCACGGCGGTCCACAATTCCTTTGAAAAGGAATCCTTGTTTTTAAGTTGCCTTGCAAAGAAAGGAATCATTAAAGAGGCTAATAAAAACGGAACCATATTAACAGCATCTAAAATTCTATAGCCAGCAGCATAAATACCTGCCTGAACATCCCCTGTATCAGGCAATAATTTGTCCAACATTACCGCATCAATCCGTGTATAAATAGTCATTAATAAAACCACTACAGCATAAGGAATCGCTTTTTTCACTAAGGGCAACAAATCCTTGAATTCTAATTGTGGGAAAATCACTTTTCCCTTGAGACTCACGGCCAAAATAGACAAGACTGCTCCGATGCTCAAAGCAATGGTTTGGGCGTAAATAAAGTCCTGAATTGCAAAGGCACCAAAATAAGAAGTGTATAACAAGATAGCACAAAAAGCAATACTCAAAATTCGATCAAACACAGAGAAAAAGGCATCCCATTGATACCATTGCATGGCAGTAAAATTACTTCGACTAAACAAAATAAGAGAAAGCAAGAGTTGATTTATCGCCAAGAAAAAAAGCATTTCACGCTGAGCGGAAGTATAACCTAAAGCATGAGCTAAGGCAAAGGTAATAATGAAATATCCTATGGCAAAAACTCCTTTTAAAAAGAAGAGTTTACCAAAGCGAACTTTAAGTACGCTTGGGTCTTGTGCTACTTCTCGATTATGAAATTGGTGGATTCCAAGATCTAACAAAATATGAAAGAGAAAAGAGAAATTATAGACCACAAAATAAAAGCCATAGTCCGCAGGTCCTAAAGTATTTTGAACTTGCAAATCAATACCAAAAATCCAAAGCGGTTTAACAATGAGGTTAGCTAGGAGAAGAAGAATGATATTTCTAAAAAGCTTTTTTTGCATAAGACGCTGTAAAGGTAAAAGATTCAAGCCATATCAGAAATAGCTTAGAATGCTATTCTAAACTTAGCTCTGACAATCGAATACATTGTTTTGTTACTATTGTATTTGCAAAATCTATCGAAAGTATGTTTGGGATTTTGCCTGAACGAATAGAGCCATTAGCAATCCACGTATCAAGCGTACTGGCTAAAATATCTCGTCCTTCTAGAGCAATCGATTCAATAGAAACACCATTCTCAGGATTAGAAAGACAAGTTACCGCAGCTCCAGCATCCAAAGTGAACGTATAGCTAAAATCAAAAAGCCTGTTTGCGTGAACATTAAAATTGTTGAATTTTTGCAATTGATCCGCTATTACAATATCAATGGCTTTACTATTCGAGTAACTCCCGCTTATCGGAATGAAATTGTATGTAAAAATACCCTCACTTTGATTTTGATTGAAATTTTCAACATCCTCCCAAAGCAAAACCACCTTTCCTTGAGATGCATTTGTTAGAATTATTTCATCCAAGGGAATATGAATAAACGCATTAGCTAAATTAGCATTCTGAGTGTACTTGGTATTTCCTAAGATATCATTAAATAATGCCACTAATCCAGGGTCCTGACTCCCGGTATTGCAAAGATGGGTAATTTCTAAAATCACAAGTTCATTATGTTCATCCAAGTAGGCTTTTGTTTCTTCTAGAAAAGTTCTCAAATCTACTCCTTCACAACCTAATCCACCGCAATTAGTTCGATGAAATGTCCAATAAACTCCATTAATTAAAACTGGTCGCAAATCAAATACCCGCACCCCAGATTTCAACATCATTTCCATACTTAGATATTGAGTTTTGGTATTGCATTCATTACCTCCATTACAATTGTTTAAGGTATATACGCCAGCATCATGAGCTCTTGGCATGCAAATATCTTTTAAGGTAATCGATTCATTGGGATACTTAGCGATTAAGTCCTGCATCCAGTTTTCTGTTAAACTAGTATCATCGCCTCTGACTTTAGGCAGGTTATCTTCTTTTTTACAAGTGCTTAGAAGCAATATGCAGGTGAGTAAAAAAATATTAAATTTCATATTCTCTTGATGTTTGCTTAAAGGTACATTAATCTTGGAAATGAAACATTTATTTCTCAGCTGCTCGACATACTTAGCTGCTGATTTAGCTGCTGAAAAAGTTAATCCTTCAACTTAGACCCAATCGTTTCATAGTATTCGTCAACTAATAAATCGCTGCTGTTGGCGGCGTTAACGGCTAAGACATCACAGCGTTCATTTAAAGGGTGCCCAGCATGTCCTTTAATCCATTTGAAGCTGACTTTTTGTTTTCGATAAACGATTAAAAAGCGCGCCCACAAATCAGGGTTCTTCTTTTTAGCAAATTTCTTTTTCTCCCAACCAAAGACCCATTTCTTCTCAACGGAATCTACCACATATTTAGAATCAGAAACTATGAGGACGCTGGATTGCTCCAATTTAATAGCCTCTAATCCAACAATAACTGCGAGAAGTTCCATCCTATTATTGGTTGAGTATTTGTACCCTTGAGAAATTTCTTTATAATGCTTACCTGCCTGCAGGACTACTCCGTAGCCACCTTTCCCTGGATTGCCTTGCGCGGCTCCATCGGTGTGAATGATTATCTGCATTTAATTTAAATCTATTTTAGGCATTTTGTTTACGCAAATGTTTTTTAATACTTCGGATTGCAATTTGTATAAGAGCTCTAAATCGAATGTTAAATCCTCTAAAATTAAGGCTTTACAGATGTCATTGTGCGTTTTATGTAGTAGATAAAACTCCATTCCCCCTTCTTTATCAATAAGCCCGTCAGTTACCAACTCAAATAGATGAGGCTTTACACACCCGCCGCCATATTGCACTTGTATTGATAATATTTGATCTTTGATACTCAGGTGATTAATGTAAAACAACAAATCTTGTTTATTGATTTCATCCAAGCTTTCAATTTGAAATTTTTCAGGAATTTTGGCACGTCCCTCCACTTCAATCTTTTCTTGAGATCCACTATCTATAATCGCAACTTTTTGGGCTTTGCAAGCAATCAAAAAGAGCATTGCAACTAAAAGTATTTTTAAACTTGATTTCATTGCTATTCAAATTTTTAATTTGCACTAATATAGGTAAATTTGAAGCGTAGAACCTATGAAAGATTTCAACAATTTAAGCATCGGCGGCAAATTATATAGCAAAAATGAATTGCTAGAACTCTCGGCAAATATGGATGAAAAGCCAAATTGGTCGCTTGATTTCTGCTTGTTCATTCAGCAATGGCTTAATGATAGTGTTTCAATAAAAGTAAACACTTCGGGTTCTACCGGAAAGGCAAAATCGATTGAAATTTCTAAAGCAAAAATGCTGGTAAGCGCCGCCATGACTTGTGATTTCTTTAATTTAAGAAAAGGAGATACCGCTTTGCTGTGTTTATCTCCAAAGCACATTGGTGGCATGATGATGATTGTGAGAGCACTTTACGCAAAGTTAAATTTGATTCTTAAACTTCCTAATGCCAATCCCTTAGAAGATGTCAACGACAAAATAAATTTCATTGCCCTAGTGCCCTATCAAGTAAAGACCATTCTAGATCAAAATCCAGAAAAATTGGCCAAGATTCCCCATGTCATCATTGGAGGCGGTCAGCTTGATTTTGCCCTGCAGCAATCCCTTCAACATCATCAAGTGGAATCCTACAGTACCTTCGGAATGACGGAAACCATTAGTCATATTGCACTTCAAAAAATAGGCAGTGAAGGCCAATATACTTGTCTAGACGGAATACATGTTGAACGATCTTCTCGAGGGACTATTACCGTGCATGCACCAAGTTTAATGGAAGAACCACTTGAAACAAATGACCTCATTGAGCTGATTTCTTCGAAGCAATTTAAATGGCTTGGTAGAACTGATTTTGCAATAGAGAGTGGTGGTTTAAAGTTTATTCCTGAGGCAATAGAGCGGAAGTTGGAAAGCAAGATTCAAGGACGATTCATCATCAGCTCTCGTCCACATTTAAAATTAAACAATGAGTTAATCATAATTATTGAAGGAGAGCAAAGCTTTTTAGATGCTCATTTATTTGATAGTCTTGGAAAATATGAGCAACCTAGAGCAGTTTTCTTTGTAAAAGCTTTAGCAGAAACAGCCAACGGGAAAATAGATCGGATTAAAAGCAGACTGCTGATTTAACTATTCATGGTCTTCGTCATCACCATCATCATCCGACTCATCATCACCTTCAAAATCCGCGATATTAAATCCATCTCGAAGATCAAATTTTGTGATGTGTAATTTCACCATAGCAATACGATCTAAACGGAAAGAACGCCAATCTTCTCTCAGGTGACACCAAGCTACTAAATTGCGCTTCCGATTCTTGTAAACTAAAGCCACTGGCTCCAATTTTCTAGTCGTTTGTTCATTTTCGCTAGAATCATATTCAATGGTCACTAAGGCCTTATTATCTATAGCATTATTTACACACGAAAGTAAATTGGGAGAATAGTGCATTTTTCTTCGTCCACTATCTTGTTGATTGTCATTTTTTTGCATAAACAGGGGTATTTTCTTAACATGAAAATATAAAAAAACTATGAGAACAATGCATAATGCCTAGTTTAATTATATACACAAGCAGTTTCCCCTCAAGGTCATCAAGCGATTGGAAACTAAAGCCAATACAAGTTTGTTTCTAACACATGACTAAAGTTTTAATACGCTTCCTACTTAGTTTAAGCTGCGTTCAGCTCTCCGCTATGAATTATGAAATACTTTCTCAAGACTTTTTGTACGCTGTTCGAGTTGATGACGATGCTTCTAGCTATAAACTTCAATTAAAAGAAGTAAGTCTAAATGAGCTCGTAAAATCGCTTAATTCTGAAGCCAAGAAGAAGGTCTTTTGGTTGAACATTTATAATGCTTTTATACAAATAAAAGCGAAAGCTAATCCCACAATGATATCGGAAAGCAGAGATGATTTTTTCACCAATGAATGGATTCCTATTGCTGGACAAGAATTAAGCTTTGATGACATTGAACATGGAATGCTCAGAAATTCCCAATGGAAATATGGCATGGGATACATTGGAACGTGGTTTCCTGGAGACTTTGAAAAATCGTTAAGAGTAAACCAAGTAGATTATCGAATTCATTTTGCTTTGAATTGTGGTGCTGCTGGCTGCCCTCCAATAGCTTTTTATCAAGCTGGTAAAATTAATGAGCAGTTGGATGTTGCGGCACAAGGATTTATGGAATTAAACACCCTTTACGATCGCAAAAAAAATACAGTGGAAGTTTCTAAAATTCTTTCTTGGTTCAAAGGAGATTTTGGGGGAACTTCAGGTATACTTGACTTGTTAAAATACTATGCATTGGTTCCAAATGAAGCTTATCCAAAAATACTTTATAGGGAATATGACTGGACGCTAAGTTTGGCTAATTATATAGAATAAGAAAGTCAGTAATTTTAATTCCGCTTAAAATAAACCAAACTAATCTCGTAAGAAATTAATTGAAGGAAGTGACCACAGAAAGCACCCATTTATTGATGAAATAGGATTTCTTTCCGGCTTTGATAAGGCAATTGCCTTGTAAACACTTTATCTATGTAAAATGCCTAACGTTTAGCACCGTTGTCCCTTGAACTGTTTCTTGAAACCCAATCCATTGAATCATTTGAGGTATAAGTGACCTTTTGAATAAAATTATAATTCAAAAATTCATATGTATAAGAATTGTTAATCCCTTGCCCTAAGAAGCTATAGGATAATCTGAAATAATAATTTTTAACACTGAGTCTTTGTTTGTTCGCAATTTTCCACTCTGGTTCGAGACGCTGTCCATTTAACAAAGCGACAAAAGTAGGGGAAACACTAGACCCGATGTAATATTTATTACTTGATTTAGTGAATTGTTTTTCGACTAGATCTTGAGCAAAAATGAATGTGGCCAATAGGGTAAAAATAAAAAAATGAATACTTTTCACAATAGGAATTTCATCCTTAACGTCTATAAATTAAGGCTATTGCAAAAAGCTGTTTTTTTAACATTTAAGCCAAATTAGTTAAGCTTTCTTCTAGCAATTTAATCTTGGCTTCCGCATCGGCTAATTTCTGTTTTTCCATGGCCACCACTTCTTCGGGCGCTCCACTTACAAAACGCTCATTGCTCAATTTCTTTTGGACAGAAACTAAAAAGCCTTTGGTGTATTTTAGTTCTTCTTCCAACTCTATCTTCTTGGCACCTAAGTCAATACTTTGGTTCAATTCAACAAAAAACTGCTGTCCTTTTACAATAAAGCTCTCTGCTCCTTTTAGTTCTTCAGCTCTTTGTTCTAATCGCTCTAGACCACCTAATTTTTCAATTTTTCCATGAAAATCGGTGTATACTTCAATGTTGTCCGCTATTACGTAAGCATTCAATTTGTCTGCATTCTTCACCTGGTTTTTCAAACGAATATCTCTAATAGAAGAAATGATTTCTTTAGCGTATTCTCCTTTATCGATAGCGGCTTGATCAATAGCTCCCGATTTTGGCCAAGTACTTAAATTTATTGAATCACCTGCTTTTCTTTCGCCCATACTTTGCCAAATTTCTTCCGTAATAAAAGGCATAAATGGGTGCAGTAATTGTAATACTTGTTCAAAGTACTTCAAGGTTTTGTCTAAACTTTCTTGATCTTGATTCTCTCCATAATTTGGCTTCACATACTCTAAGTAAGTACTAAAGAAATCTTGCCAAACAAAGTTGTACAAGGTCACTAAAGCTTCTGAAATTCGATAACTATCTAATGAGCTATCCACTTCTTTGATTGTAGCGCTTAATTTATTTTCAAACCAAGAAAAGGTGCTTGCATTATCATTTTCTTTTGTTTCCACTTGCGCTGCCCACATTTGTACTAAGCCGAAAGCATTCCAAATTTTGTTAGAGAATTTCTTTCCTTGATCGCACAATTTCTCATCGAACAACAAATCATTTCCAGCGGAACTTGCGCTCATCATTCCGAATCGAACGCCATCAGCTCCATAGTCTTCCATTAATTGTAAAGGATCGGGTGAGTTGCCTAGAGACTTCGACATTTTTCTTCGCTGTGCATCTCTAACCATGCCGGTAAAGTAGACATCTTGGAAAGGCTTTTGTTTCTCTAAAGGACGCACAGAACCATCCGCCATTGGAAAGTTTGGCGTGAATTCATACCCACCGAAAATCATTCTAGCTACCCAGAAGAAAATAATATCCCAACCTGTAACTAAAACGTTGGTTGGATAATAATAATTAAACTCCTTTTTATCTTCACTAAAACCGTCAAAAACTGAAATAGGCCATAACATAGATGAGAACCAAGTATCGAGTACATCTTCATCTTGCTTCAAATCTTCAAGAGTCAAATCTGGCTTGTTGAATTTTACTTTTCCTTTAATTAGCGCTTCTTCTTCGTTTTTGGCAACCACAAACGCTTCTCCATAATACCAAACTGGAATTTGATGGCCCCACCACAACTGTCTTGAAATAGGCCAATCTCTAATATTTTCTAACCAATGCTTATAAACGTTTTTAAACTTAGAAGGAATGATGTTAATACTATCATTCATTACATTTTCTAAGGCCGGTGTGACAATTTCTTCCATGTTTACAAACCACTGCAAACTCAATCTAGGTTCTACAACGGTATCAGAATTTCTTTCTGAATAACCTACATTATTAGTCATCTGCTCCGTCTTCAGTAAATCACCAGTTTCTTCCAATAATTTGGCTACTTTCTTCCGCACTACGAAACGATCTTCTCCGATGAAGATTTGTCCTGCCTCACTAATTGTTCCGTCCGCATTGAAGCAATCAACGACCTCTAAATTGTGGCGTTGCCCAATTTCATAATCGTTTGTGTCATGAGCAGGCGTCACTTTCAACATTCCCGTTCCAAATTCCATATCAATATAATCATCGCAGATAACCGGAACTTCCCTATTGATCATTGGAACGATTACTTTCTTACCGTGTAAATGTTTGAAGCGTTCATCATCCGGATGCACACAGATGGCGGTATCTCCCATGATGGTTTCCGGTCTTGTAGTAGCAACAACCGCATAATCATCTGAATCTACAATTTTATATTTCACGTAGTATAAATTCGATTGCACTTCTTTTCTGATTACTTCTTCGTTGCTTAAGGTAGTTTGTGCTTTTGGATCCCAATTCACAATTTTCCAATCGCGATAGATATAGCCTTTTTCATACCATATATTGAAGATTTCGGTTACTGCTAAATTCAGAGAAGGTTCCATGGTAAAACGCTCGCGATCCCAATCACAGGACGCTCCCATTTTTTTCAATTGAGAAATGATAATTCCGCCGTATTTATCTTTCCATTCAAAGCAATGTTCTAAAAAAGCTACTCGTCCAATTTCGCCTTTATTGATTCCTTCTTCTCTTAACTTGTTTACCACTTTAGATTCTGTGGCAATAGCTGCATGATCGGTTCCTGGCACCCAGCAAGCATTCTTTCCCAACATTCTTGCTCTACGAATCAAAATATCTTGAATGGTATTGTTTAAGATATGCCCCATGTGTAGAATTCCTGTCACATTCGGTGGAGGAATAACGATAGTAAAAGGTTCTCTTTCGTCTGGAGTTGATTTAAAAATCTTGTGCTCCATCCAGTATTTATACCATTTATCTTCTATTTCAGCTGGGTTGTATGCTTTCTTACTCATGAAAATTGTATTAGAAGTGCAAAGATAATATTTACATTAGATTTAAGACATAAGATTTAAGACAAAGACGTGCAATCAAAGAGCGCTTTTTAGACAGATAGATTAATCGATGTTTCGACAAGCGACTATTCGATTACTACATTGAAAAAATATAAGACTACATAAAACTTCCAATAAATCGAAACTCCATGTAGTCTTAAATCTTTAAATCTAATTTAAAATTTATCTCAATACCGTTATGGTACCAGAGAAACTCTTCGTCTCACCGTTAAAGTAGCTTGCATTCACTTGATAGATATAGGCTCCAATTGGAACTGGTTTCCCCTTGAATGTTCCGTCCCAAGCATTTCTAGGATTCGTGCAATCCAAGATGTTAGGATCACTTGGTCCATTGGTTTGTATTGGATTACTAAACACCATTTCGCCCCATCTGTTAAAGACTTTAATATCAAGATTATTTGCACCTGCAACATTGATTTCAAAATAGTCATTCAAACAATCTATTTTAAATTCATCTCCATACGGAGTGAAAGCCGTTGGGAAGAATACAGGAAAATCAGTTCTCACTTTAATATTAAGTGTATCGAATGCCGAACATCCCACGCCATTTACCAATTCAACAACTTCTACAACTACTTGAACATTTTGACTTACACCTAGTGTCGGATTATCACATAAAGTATCTACGGAACAATTTGTAAAATCCATTTCCGCTAGCGGTGTCCAATAGTAAGCAATGACTTGCGTATTTGCATTTGAATTCAATAAGTTTGCATTTAATTGGATTGGTTCTTCACTTACAACGATTATCTCATTTGCAAGGTTGAAATCACTCAAGCTACTTGCCAATAATTGAACCTCCAATGAAGTCGCTGGAGTAATTGTAAACTGACTACTCGCAACACATCCTTTATTATCTTCCACAAAGATGAAATAGCTTCCAGGAGTTAAATTAGTGAAGGCACTATCCGTTTGATAATTGCCATTTAATTCATAAGAAAATGGAGCGGAACCTCCCGTTACTTCAATATAGGCATAACCATCATTACCACTAATACAGCTTGTGTTTCCGGGTAATACGGCTACCGTCATGGTATCTGGATTTTGAATAAAAACAGAATCAACTACGACACATGCATTGTTATCTGTAACCGTTACCGTATACCATCTATCGCCAAATAATTGCGTAGCTACAATTCCAAATTGATTTGGAGTTGTATTCCATACATAATTGTAAGGAGCTACACCCCCGTTGGCACCAACTGATGCTATTCCTGTTTGCTCACCTGGGCAAGCTGGCTGCGTAGGTGAAATAGCAGTAACAATTTTCGCTGGTTGCGTAATGGTAAATACACGATTGGTAGCACATCCATTTGCGTCCGTTACCGTTATTGTATAAAACCCAGCAATCAAACTGTCAATAGTAAGTGTCGTATCGCTTGTTGGTGTCCACAGAACCGTATAAGGAGCTGTTCCACCAGAAATTCCTGTCAAAATTTCACCATCATTTCCACCAAAGCAACTCACATTAGCAATTCTAATTAAGTTGATTACTAATGGGGCATTTGGACCTTGAACTGAAGAAGAAACATATCGGCTACATCCATTCGCATCGGTAATGGTAACGCTTACGGCTCCGGGATTTAATCCCGTTATCGTTTGAGCTGTATCATTCGTATGCCACAAATAAGAATACGGCGCAGTTCCACCTGAAGGAGCAATCGTAGCTGAACCAGAGTTCGTTCCATTACACAATAAATCTACTGTAGTAATTAGTCCTGATAAAGCTGCAACAGGAGCATTCACGTTAAACGTATCACTTGCAATACAAGCTTTTTGATCTACAACATTCAAATAATAAGCACCGCCGGCCAGACCAGAAATGTCTTCATTGCTTGAAGTATATCCCACATTAGAACTTGACCAAGTATAAGCGTATAATGCGGTTCCACCGTTTACATTTACGCCGATAGCTCCTTGATTTTGACCAAAACACAAAACATCTTGGACAGACTCCAAACCAATCACTAAAGGTGCAGGTTGGGGGATATTAATAGGCGTAACTGGATAAATTTTAGCGCACAAACTGTCATCTACAATAGTTAATAAATAATTGCCTGCAGGCAAATTATTAAACAGACCTGTTGCATTCGTATCCGCATTTAAAACGTAAGATAGGGTACCGTTAAATGAATTTGCATTGACGGTAATACTTGCTGTAGAATCACCAAAACAATCTAAACCATTTACCAAAACAGTTTGGAAGGTAGGAGGGTTTAACTCATCTACCGTTAGGGTATCCAACATCGTACTTTGGCAACCCAAGTCATCTGTAGCGATTAGGGTATAAGATCCCTCAAGACTGTGATTTCCAAATACAAGTGGCGCACCACTGCCAGTTGCTGCAGGGCCTATTGGAACGGTAAAATTCCAAACCAATTGGTAAGCTACATTCAAAGCTGAATTAGATAAATCAATTGGCACACCTGCAGTTCCAGCACAGAAGCTACCGCCGCCGAGCATGGCATAAGGGGTTGGACCAGGAATCAAAATAATATTTAAGGTATCTGATAAATATCGGCTACAGGTAGTAGCGTTATTCACCGCTAGGACGGTATATTGACCAGCAAAATTTTGGGGACCAAAAGAAACAGCAAATCCATTTCCTGCGATTGGAACACCTAAAGGAATGGTATCATTAAGTATTAACTGGTAGTTTACTCCAATTTGACTATCATCCAAACTTAATACAGAACTCGTATTTGCGCCTTGAGCGCATAAGTACCCATCCCCTATAAGGTTTTGGTCATTGGGTTGAGGAGAAATAAAGATATTGACACTTCCCTGCATTATTCGATCACATCCAAGCAAACTATAAGCAAGTACCGTATAATTTCCAGGTGTTAACTGAGGGATAAAACTAAATGGTGCTCCTGTGCCTATAACCGTATCAACAGATGCTCCATTGAGCAGTAATTCATAAGTTACCCCAGCTTCAGATCCACTTAAATTAACAACCGCTCCAGCAGAGCCAATACAATATCCACCACCACCAGAAACTTGATAAATTATAGGTTTATCAGTAATTCTAATCGTATCATAAACTGGAATTGACCAACCACAACAAACTTCTCTTACTCGGTATCTCAACGTATACAAGCCTGGGCTTAAACCAGTCAGATTGAAACTTGGACCGGCTAAAGTTGAGGGAGATAAAGAAGGATTATCTACATCTGTTCCTTGATAAATTCTCCAATCATATTCTACTTCCGTTCCCCAAGAACTTGCGGAAGTACTAATGGTAGAACCAATACAATTTGTATTTGAAGGAGCAACCGTTAAAACGGGCAGTGCTCTATTGTCATTTGCAATTTGCAAGTAAGCATTGAACACCGCCCCCCCCACTTGAAGGTTTATAATTTGACCTGGTGTCGTGCTATAGACTTGCACTTCAGGAGAGCCATTTGAAAAAGAAGAAGTTACCAAGGGCGCAGGACTATTGCTCAAATCATTTACAAAAGGCAAAGGTAAACTCCAACTATTTGGACCATCTTTTGTTAAATTAATCTCACTATTAATACAAGCTTTGGCATTATTATATTCAACCGTAACTACAGGAAAATTTGGTATTGAAGTACTTGGATTAGAAGCCACACCATCGATAACTAAATGTGCATTTACTCCATTAGATCCATCTCGCCCTCTACCTCCAGCGCCTCCAGTGCCTCCAAAACCACCATTACCGGAACATCTCTGGCCTGGCAATACGCAGCCATTACAAGAACCATTACTTCCTGCTACCCCACCCGAGGCACTGCTGCCATTTGCGCCAGTTCCACCTATGGTGGGACTACTTGGAATAGCTATATCTATGTTGATTATCGTAGTGCCAACAGAAGAGTTGTTGGTATAGATACCGAATGACCCACCAGCGCCAAAACCGCCTGTACTTCCACGGCCACCTGTTCCACCATTTCCACCAGTTCCTCCTGTACGTCCATCACAATCAATACATAATGGTGAAGCTTGTCCACCTCTTGAGCCATTTCCTCCTGCACCTCTTCCGCCTCCGCCGCCATCTTGACCACTTCCAGCTTGATCCCCAGGTATGTAATAAGGTAAATTTGCTATTGGTACTGTAGGTCTGTCATTTACTTGCCAAGACCTTCCAATTGAGCCTACCGTTCCAGTAACTCCAGAATTCCCACTACACCCTCCATCCGATGGACCAAAGAATCCACAACCTGGTCCTCCAGCGCAATTATCAGAACCTACCCCACCTGCTCCACCAGAACCGTCAGCTCCAACAGGAAATACGTATCCAGGATGGATACTTGCATTATAACCAGCATTCGAACCAGCCGCACCATTGGCTCCTCCACCAGGATTTCCTGATCCATTAGCGCCTCCACCTCCAGCTCCAGCACTCGCGCCCCCTGTTGCTCCTCCACCAGCTGCTGACGTTGTTCCATCGGCGCCTCTACTTGCTGTGCCCGAACCAATACTACATCTAATGATTTTATAGTTATCGCAACCATTAATTAATAAAACGGTATAATTTGAGCGACCTCTATTGTTTGGAGTTGTTCCTGTAATATTTGTTGTTGAAATCGTCAAATCTTGAAGGGTAAAGCGATCGTCATTATTTCCTAAAATACCCACTCTATGTTCTGCACTGGGATTACCTGTTGCAGTACTATTTTCAAACCCAGACAAAATAAGGTTGGTGATTTGCGTACTGGTTTTAACCCAAATACCTGCATTAAATTGATACCCGCCCTCGATCACTAAGTCATTTTCAAGTTGAATAATACTAGACTCGTTATAAGTCCCTCCAGCCATTCTAATATATTTACGTCCAGCCAATTGAGAGATTGCATAAGCCAGAGTTCTATACGGATTATCGGGACCACCAGCAAATGTGTCGTCAATTCCCGAAGTAGCAACATAGGCAAAATCACAATTAGGACTTCCTACATCAATCACACAAGTAGTAAAAGCGTCTGCATTAGCACAAGCATCAACATATGTTAAGGTAACCGTATAATTCCCTGCTGTACTTGGCGCTGTCCAAACCGTTGAAGAACCTGTACTTTGAGAAAATGAACCACCAGATGTGGACCAAACAAAAGTAACCCCATTTGCTGCACCAACTGCAGGCGGCAACAAAGCCGAAAGGGAATGCGTAGATCCAGGCAAGACGATAGAACCACAAATACCTGACTGGACAACAGGAGGTAAATCACCTGGAACTCCGTAAGGATTGTAAGTAACTCGAACACAATTAGAAGCAGTTGTATTACTTGTAAAGGTGGAAGTACAATTTGAAGTAACTAAACAACGGTATAATCTAGTTCCTGGAATTTGTGGTGCGGTAAGCGTATTGCTATTCGCGCCACCTACGTTAGACCATGAAGCTGCATTAGCTGAAGCACAAGCAGTTATACTTGAAACTTGCCATTGATAATTCGTACCTAAGGGCCATCCATTAGGGTCAACGCCCGGAGTTACAGTAAAAGTAACTGGCGTTCCTAAACACAAATTAGTATCAGATGGTGTAGGTTGAACTGCAATAGCGGGTGCTTGATTAAATGACCATTTAAAACGATAAGTAAAACGATAATCACCGCAAAAACTAGCCACACCAGAATGCCAAGTACAAGGAGCAAAAGTTCTAAAATTCACAGCAGCAACGTTGGAAGATTGGCATCTTCTGCTATCTCCATAAACACTTGGTAAACAGGTGAAAAAATTGTAAGGATTAAAGTTAAAAATGTCGTTATTACAATTATCCTCCCAAGCATCTAAACCCAAGACAAAATTAGTAGCAGAAGAGTTTATTCTATTGCTCAAAAGGAAATTTACTGGTGTAAAAACGGTACCATTGCCAGGGACGTGAATTCCAACATTATCAATTGTAGCACTTGCATTATCATCCAAATCAATTATCCAAGTAGGATCTGGAGACCCACAACCTGCGCAATCCGTATAATTGGTTCTTTCAACTGCAATGATTTCAACCTGATAATTTACCAATTGACTATAGGCTGAATTGGTAATGAAGAAAAGTACTACGAGCGTAACTAATTTTTTCATAGGGTTTGGTCTAAAGGTTTATTAATTGTTAGGAACGAAAGTATATCTTTCGTAAAAGGTTTGGTTTTTTCTAAATAAGACTAGCTTAGTTGCATCTTGTCTTATCTTGAAGACTGTTTCTCCAATGGATGATTTTGTTTCAACTGGACCATCGTTCTTTTTGAGGTAAACGGTATTGGAAAAGCTCAGCGACAATTCACCATTCTTGATTTCAACATTAAACAAGTGCATTTCTCCACCTACATTCATGGAAAGATGAGCTTGAGATAAGTCCATTTTGTTGGTTTTATCTAAGAAATACGCGAAGAAAGAAGCTTCTTCAGCAAAAGCATTTTCAGGGTCTTCAAAATCTGACAATTCAATATTATCTAGAATCCACAAACCTTTAATACTCGTTTCTTGAGCAGAAACACTTAGACAAAGGAATAAACAAAAAGTGCTTAAAATAATTAGTTTCATCATACCTGATTCTTCAAAATTTGAAGGACCAAAATAGCACTAAATATTAATATTATTATAAAAAGACAAGCTTACTTCCTAACAAGGAATTATTTTATTTCTAGGACAAAAGGCATTCTCGCTTGAACTTTCCCTTGCATCTTTTGAAAATTCTGTACCTCTTGATAGAAAGGATATAACAATCCTAACTCTTGTTTAAGTAAACTTTGTTTACTTTCCATACCGAAATCTTCAAAAAACATTTGAAAAGGCGATTTCACAGCAGGGTATTCTTTAATTCTAAAATCACCAAGTTGAGCTAATTCCGCCGCATGCGAAATGGCATCATCAAGGCTTCCAATCTCATCTACCAACCCTCTATCCAAGGCTTGTTGACCCGTCCAAACTCTTCCACTTGCAAAGGCTAAAACATCTTCAATTGTCAACCCTCTTCCTTCAGCCACTCTGCTAGTGAACGTAGCATAAATCTTATCTACATTTGTTTGAATAACTTTAGCTTCAAACTCACTGAGTTTGTTCGTTATTCCATTGGATGTTGCGTGTTCATTTAACTTTATATCATCGAAAGTTATTCCAATTTTATTTTTTAGAAATTTTTCTAGATTGGGAACTAAACCAAAAACACCTATAGACCCTGTAATGGTATTTTCTTCTGCATAAATTTTATCCGCATTACAAGCAATGTAATATCCCCCTGATGCTGCAACATCGCCCATAGAAACCACTACGGGCTTCACTTGTTTTGCCAATTCTATTTCTCGCCACATCACTTCAGATGCTAAGGCTGACCCCCCAGGTGAATTAATTCTTAAGACGATTGCATCAATATCTTCATCATTTCTAAGTTGTCTAATTTCCTTAGAAAAATTCTCCCCGCCAATGCTGGTTTCATCACCCATGCCATCTACAATTTCACCGTCAGCATAGAGTACAGCAATCTTATTTGATGAGCTTGCAACTTTAGCTGTAGCCATTGCATATTCATCAATGTTTACGATATTTAAATCTTCTTTTGCATCAACACCTGCTTTTTCCTTTAACTCAGCTAAAACTTCATCAAAATATCTCGTTCCGTCAATCAAATGATGCGCAACGCAACTATCGGGATCTAAACCGCTCAAGTTGTTTAATATTTCGTCAAACAATTCAGGCGTAATTTTTCTATCCTTGGCAACATTTGCTAAGAAATCTTCCTTAATTCCTGCTAATAAGTATTCCAATTGCGTTCTATTCTCATCGCTCATTTTATCCAAGATAAAAGGCTCTACTGCACTTTTAAAATCTCCAACCTTAAATACTTGCACTTCGGCCTCTAACTTTTCTTCAATTAATTTTTTATAAAAAGTTAAACGAGCACCAATTCCTCTCAATTCGATATAACCTTCTGGATTGGCGTAGATTTTATCCGCAACAGTTGAAAGGTAGTAAGACTTTTGATCAAACATTTCTCCATAAGCAATAATGAATTTACCGGAGTCTTTAAACCCGGACAAATGTTTCCGAAGAACATCTATGGTCGCATAGCCATTCGGCATGGTGCTTAATTTTAAATAAATCCCCATAATTCTCCCGTCTGTTTTTGCAAAATCTATGGCCTCTAAGATGCTTTGCAAGCCCGCTTTTTCTTTTGGAAACCCTTCTATAGAGGTAAAAGAGAAATCTGAAAATCCGTCTCTTTCACTTAAATCTCTGGACAAATCTATCACGAGGACGGACTGCTCATTAATTGTTACGTCACCAGCAAATTCATCCCCTGCTGTTTTTACAGTGCTCACTAAAATTCCAATAAAAATAAAAAACATGATAAATGCTATAATTTGGAAAATAGTTAATCCAACTATTGTGGCTAAAACTTGCTTAAAAAAACTCATTATTGCTTATGTTTACGGTGAAATACAAAAGTAAGGATTTATTTAAACAAAATATGATTGCTACAATATTATTAGGAGGGAATTTAGGTGATAGAGAAGCATATCTAAAATTTGCCACTTTTCATATTCGAAAAGATATTGGGCAGATTATTAAAAATAGCGAAGTATACCAAACGGAAGCCTGGGGAGGTCTATCTGATAGGACCTACCTAAATCAAGTGCTTTTGGTAGACACCCAAATGAACCCTCAAGACTTGATGAAGCATTTACTCGATATCGAATTAAAAGCCGGAAGAAGAAGAACCTCAAAGTGGGGAAATCGAACCTTAGATTTAGACATCTTATTCCTTGAAGAACAAATAATTAAAGAAGAGAATTTGCAAATCCCTCATCCCGAAATTCAGAATAGGAGATTCGTTTTAACTTGCTTGAATGAATTGGATTCAAAATTTCTTCATCCAGGAATAAAACAAAGCATAGGTGAGTTATTATCCGCTTGCCCAGATTCATTAAAAACTCAAATATATCATTCTGAACGTGTATAATTTCATTACCATAGAAGGCTGCATAGGCGCAGGAAAAACTACTTTATGTAAAAAATTAAGTGATCAATTTGCGTGTCCTAGTATATTTGAAAATTTCGATGACAACCCTTATTTGCAGAATTTTTATGCAGATCCCGAAAAGCATGCTTTTTCATTAGAGCTGTATTTCATGGCGGAAAGATACCAGCAGCAAAAGAAGCTTTTAGAAACGATGAATTTGTTTGGACAAAAGCTAGTAAGTGATTACGCCTTTTTTAAATCTTTAGTTTTTGCAAACATTACCTTAAAAGACGATGAACTGCAATTATTTAAAATGCTTTTTCACATTATTTATCCTAATATTAAAGCTCCGGAAATTATACTTTACCTGCACAAACCAGTGGACTTACTGCTCGAAAACATAAAGAAACGAGGTCGTGATTACGAAACCGCCATAAGTGCTGACTATTTGAGTAAATTGAACACTACTTACATTGATTTTTTCAAACAACAAGAGAAATCAAAAGTAATTATCTTGGATTCAGCCAAGCTCGATTTTGTCAATAATGAACAAGATTTCGATTATATTCTTAGTCTTTTCAATCAACAATACAATAAAAAAATTAATTACGTGTAAGTATTTAAACATTTTCCGTAAATTCGCGACCTAACACTCACCCTAACAACAAAATAAATATTACGATGATTCTTAAAAACTTAATTCTCATTGCGACTAGTTTTTTATTAGTCAATAGCCTACAAGCGCAAACACAAGCTGAAATTGAAAGAATGTTGAATGGCGGTTCTTCTACCGAAGAAGTAAGTTCTAAAAAGGAAAAAGCAGCAAAACCTGAAAAAGAGGCAAAAGAAGAAAAAGAAGTCAAATCAAAGGAAGAAAAGCCTGCGAAAGAAGCTAAAGTAAAGGAAGCAGCGCCTGCCAAAGAAGCTGAAGTAAAAGCTGAAAAAGAAGTAAAAATCAAAGAGGAGAAACAAAAAACTGAAAAAGAAGTAAGTGCTCCTTCAGAAACCAAAGCTGTTGAACCAGTTGTTGCTATAACGAATGCAACGCCTTCAGTTGAAAAGCGGAGTTCAAGACCAACTGATGACAAACCTTATAAAACATGGAATCTTGGAATTTACGGTGGGATGACAAATCCAATAACGGATATTCGATATAAAGATTGGGGAGGCACTATTGACCCTAAAAACGAGAATCAATGGAGTGCAGGTTTGAAAGTGACTAAAATGTTCGACGCAGCTTTCGGTTTGCAATGGAGAGCATCTTATAACGTAATCCAAGGTGCTTTCGACTCATTAGTAGTCCATAAAGAAGATAGATCTTACCTAGAGGGCGCTGGAATTAAAGATGGTGTTTACTTTAAGAATAACGTTATTTCTTCTTCTGTGAATATTTATTGGAATATCAGTAATACTGTTTTTGGAACGAATAGATACCTCAAAGCGAAAGCTGCGAACCAGCCAATTCGTCCAAGAAAATTCTCTTTATTTATGTTTGCTGGGATTGGTGGAACTTGGTTCGACCCTCATGTAATGTTTATTAAAGATGACGCTCCGGCTTCTTTCCCAGGCGTTAAAATTCAGGATGATAGAACATTTGAAATTAACATACCTGTTGGAATTGGTGCTAAGTTTAACTTAAGTAAATCTATTGATTTAGGATTTGAATATGTGTTCAATTACGTATTCACTGACAAACTAGATGGATTTGTTTTTGACCATCCGGATAGAATCAAAAATGATCTTTATACGAATTTGAATGTTACTTTAGATTTCAAATTAGGCAATAAAACAAAAACAGCTAAGGAGCACATCGAATGGGTTCAACCTTCTAGTAAGTTATATGAGGAAATAGGTAGAATCGATGAAATAGCTCGAAATTTGAAAAAAATCATGAAAGATGAAGACCAAGATGGTGTTTCTGATTTCTTTGACAAAGATCTTGAAACAGACGAAGGCACTGTAGTGGACGGAAGTGGAAAAGCGCTTGATTCAGATGGAGATGGTGTTCCGGACAAAGGAGATTTAGAACCATTTAGTGATAGAGATGCTTTAGTAGATGAATTTGGTGTGTCACTTGATGACGACATGGATGGTGTTCCAAATCATAAAGATTTAGAGCCGAAGTCTCCTAAAGGTAGTTTTGTTAACTTCCAAGGAATTGCGATAGAAGGTAAAGTGAAAACTGGAGATTCTAGGGGCTTAAGTTTCCCATCTATTTTCTTCGATACAGACAAATCCATTATTAAGAGAGATTATGAAGAAGAGCTCTTTATGGTGGCGAAAGATATGTTGAGAATGAAGGATACGAATTTCTTAATCACAGGTCATTGCGATGAAAGAGGTACTGAAGATTACAACATTGAATTGGGACAAAGACGTGCTGATGCAGTTAAAAACTACTTAGTTGAAAATTACGGTATAGATGCGACTAGAATTCAAACTTTATCTAAAGGTAAATCTGAAATTGATTCACCAAGATTTAATGTTAATAGAAGATCTGATATCTTTATTTTAGAAAAATAAAGACTATTTAATAAATAATCGCCCCGTTCTATTTTGCAAAAGATAATAGGCGGGGCTTTTTTTATGCCAAATTCTCAACTTATGAAAAGCTACTTTACTCAAATCTTTCTCTTCGTTCTAGTTTTCAACATTCAACTAGAAGCGCAAGTAATCGCAACAGAGGTGCTCCAACATGCACATGCACATAATGATTATAATAAATTTAACCCGCTTTGGGATGCCCTTGAAAATGGATGTGCTAGTATTGAAATTGACGTATTTGCTACTGATGACGAGTTGAAGGTTGCACATATCAAGCTATGCTTATCAAAAAAGCCATCCCTTAGTCGAAGCTATCTTCTTCCCTTACAAAAAATAATTCAGGAACGAGGTTTCATATACCCTAATCAGGCGCTGGTATTAATGATTGATTTTAAATCTAATTCAGAAATCTCTCTTCATCTTTTAGAAGAAGCTATTCGTTCGATGAAAGACCTTTTTACGTATTACCATAATGGTGAAGTTGTAGAGAAATATTTAAAATTAGTGATCTCGGGCGCAGGTATTCAATACCAACAACTTGAAAAGATGGATACGATTTACTTCTTTAAAGATGGAAGCGTTTCCAATTGTGCGCAAGATTTCCCTGAGTCGCTTGTCCCAAGAGGCAGTGCTTCTTATGGAAGTCAGTTTAACTGGAATGGAAAAAAAGAGATGCCGGAGGATGAACTACTAAAACTAAGAAGTATGGTAACTGAAGCTTCGAATTGTAACAAAAAGCTCAGATTTTACGCTATGCCAGCAAAGGAAAAAATATGGCTTAAATTTCTGGAAGAAGGTGTTTATTGGATTAATGTTGACCAACCAAAAAAGTTCAAAAGCTTCAATAATTCCCTCTAATAGAAAGTCCCACTCTACAAACTAGAGCGGGACTTTTATATTTCTTTTTTCGCCTTTAACTATTGTACTACGGCTAAGTTATTTGCTTGTACTCTCAAATCATTTTGATAATGCAAAACGTACTTCAAATCAGCGCCTTCATAAATATTCCAAACGCCATTTTTTAAACCTTTTGAAAAAGAAGCCTCAGTAGCTAAGGTACCATTATCATTAAATGATTGCCAAACCCCTTCTCTCTTTCCATTCACCAACAATCCTTTTTCAATTAGAACATCGCTTTGATAAACAAAAGCCATTTCGGAATTTTTATCTACTTTTTCTAGGACAATATCCTTGTCAACACTTGCAGATACACCTTGAGCATTCAATCCCACAAACATTAAAAATAGGGCCGCAAAAACAACTAAATTCTTCATAATCACATTAATTTAAGATAAAGCTAACAATTCCTTAACATTAAAACAAGTTTTTGGTAAAAAACATTAGAAAATACAAATCATTATTACCTTAGTGTTAAGAATTTTTAGTATGAGAAATAGCCTTTTATTCGTATTCATAATAAGTATGTATTTTGCCTATGGGCAGAACAATTGTAACTCTGGAAGATATTATTCTGAAGTCTTCACAAATACACAAACGACCAGCAACATTCAGTTTGGTGCCTCAGATCCTTACGGCATCATAAATAATCAAAACCTTTACCTGGACATCATAGCACCTGCAGGTGACACCTTAACTAAAAGACCCCTCGTGCTTCACCAGTTTGGCGGAGGTTTTCTAATCGGATGGCGAACTGAACCTGTCATTCCTCAAATGGCAGAAATGTATGCTAAACGAGGTTTTGTCTTTGCCACTATTGATTATCGCCTTGGCTTCAATCCTTTGGATGGTCAGAGTGCGGAAAGAGCCGTTTATAGAGCAAGCCAAGACCTCAGGGCTGCGCTTCGATTTTTGTTAGACAATGCTGACCTTTATGGCATTGACACTTCTGCTATTTTCCTTACAGGAACAAGTGCAGGTTGCTTAGCCGCATTTGTTTCCACTTTTATGGATGAATCCGATAGATTAGATATCCCGTCTACTTATGGAACCTTTTTGGAGCCTACTGACCTAGGTTGCGCAAATTGTTCGGGTAATAACAATTTCAATAATCAAGTACCTCGTGTGCATGGTATCATTAATAATTGGGGAGCCATGTTAGATACAAGCTACATTAATCCGGCTACCGATCCTAGCGATAACGTACCTGTAATCTCCTTTCACGGCACCAATGACAACATTGTACCTTACGTAGAGGGGAATCCTTTCTCTTTGCCAATTTTCCCATATGTTCAAGGCAGTTTTTTAATTCACCAACGCTTAGATAATTTAGGTATAAAGAATAAACTCTTTCCTCTTCAAGGCTTGGGACACGAACCCCAGCTTTTACAATTACAAACTTGGGTTACCGACACCATCATTCGAGAGGGTAGTAAATTTCTCTATGAGATCATGTATGGAGATTCTATCCAAATTAGTGGAGATGCAAGTCTTTGCATCAATGACACCGCTACTTATACCCTTCCACTTCATCTAGGTAGTCAATATTGCTGGAATGTATTAGGGGGAAGCATCATTAATCAAAATCAAAACGTCATTACCATAGCTTGGAACAGTATAGGAGTGCACCAATTAACAGGCAATGAATTAGATAAAAGAGAAATTTCCAAAGAAGCTATTTTAGAAGTAGAAATTGCACTCCCTCCCTCTCCTATGCTTAGTTATACGAGTAATGACGGCTTATTTAATTTTAGTTCATCCACTCCAGGGAATACCTATACTTGGAATTTTGGAGATGGAGGTTCTGGCATTGGTATGCCAATCCAACATCAATATTTAGATACTGGATACTATTTATTAAGTCTTCAAGTAGCAAACGATTATTGCGCCTATTCAAAAGATAGTTTAATCTTCTCTAGCCTTTGTCCTAATGCTAGTTTTGACATCATTCAAAATGATAGTTCTTTTACGTTTATCAATACTTCGGAATTCGGATCTCAAAATTTATGGATTACTAATGATGGTTCTATAATCATAGGAGATAGTTTTACGGTCGATTTTAGTGCCGAAGGAAACTACAATCTGAGCTTAATTTCTACAAATTCAAATTGCAGTGATACCTTAAATCAAACTATTGCAATCAACTTTTGCAGTCAAGCAGCCTTCTCTCACAATGCCAATCAACTGGTTGTGCAGTTCAACGAGTTAACCTACAATACTTACTTTTACAATTGGAGCTTTGGAGATGGGACCTTTTCTGCGCTTCCCAATCCAAATCACATCTATGCTAGTCCAGGCACCTTCAATGTAAGCCTGATTACGAATTCAATACAAGCCTGTTCAGACACCGTAACAAAGCAAATCATTCTTGATCTTGGAAGTCCTATTCGCGAGCTGTCCTCCCTAGATTTATTCATTGTGCCAAATCCGTTCGAAGATTTTATCAGTATTGTTGGTTTGGACGCTTCGAGAAGCTATAGTTATGAAGTGAACAATCTTAATGGTCAGCGCATTTATTTTGGTGTAATAGAGCGTAATAAGATTAACTTGAGCAACTTAAATAAAGGAGTCTATTTCTTGAAAATTGAAGACTCCAACGAAAGCACGTTTAAGAAAATCATCTTAAAACAGTAGACTTTATTCTCCTTTTCAAGCACTTTTTTAATTACAAGACTTATCTTGCGATTGTACGATCAATTTCAGTAAATCATATGACACATTTAGAAATAAAAAATAACAAAAGCTATTTAGGTGGCGTCCTCATTGAAGACCTTGCAGCGAAGTATGGAACACCTTTATATATTTATAATGCAGAAGTCATTGAAGAAAAATATAAGAAACTCAATAAGGCTTTCAAACATAAAATTAATGTGAAGTATGCCATGAAGGCATTAAGTAATATAAGTATACTTAAGTTTTTAAAAAAGCTAGGATCGGGTTTAGACACCGTTTCTATTCAAGAAGTTTTACTTGGCTTAGAAGCAGGCTTTGCGCCAGATCAAATCATCTATACGCCGAATTGTGTTTCCCTTGATGAAATTTCAGAAGCGGTAGATAAAGGAGTCATCATTAATATTGACAATATCCCGTTGTTAGAACAATTTGGACACAAATACGGCAATACAGTGCCCGTTTGTATTCGAGTGAATCCCCACATTATGGCAGGGGGCAATTATGAAATCAGTACCGGACATATTGATTCTAAGTTTGGCATTTCTTTTCACCAAATGCGTCACGTGCAACGCGTAATTCAACAGACCAAATTAAATGTAATTGGTTTACACATGCACACAGGAAGTGACATTCTTGATGTGGGTGTTTTCTTAAGAGGGTCTGAGATCTTGTTTGAACTTGCTGAAGACTTCCCAGATTTGCATTTTATCGATTTAGGTAGTGGATTTAAAGTGAGTTATTGGCCTGATGACAATACGACGAACATTGAAGATCTGGGCGAACAATTAAGCAATAGGTTTACTGCTTTTTGTAAAGCCTATGGTCGAGACTTGGAACTGTTTTTTGAGCCAGGCAAATACCTCGTAAGTGAGGCTGGACTATTTGTGGCGAAAGTCAACGTAGTGAAACAAACCACCGCTACTGTTTTTGTAGGCTTAGACACTGGAATGAATCATTTATTGCGACCGAAATTGTATAATGCACATCACGAAATTACGAATATCAGTTACCCTCAAGGAATCGAACGAATTTATTCCGTAGTCGGCTATATTTGCGAGAGTGACACCATGGGTCTAGATAGAAAACTAAACGAAGTAAATGAAGGCGATTTAATTGCTTTTCACAATGCGGGTGCCTATGGCATGAGTATGGCAAGCAACTACAATTCTCGTTTTCGACCTGCGGAGGTAATGCTCTACAAAGGCAAAAACTATCTGATTCGAAAAAGAGAAACCATGAATGACATTACCCGAAACATGGTGGCTGTAGAATTATAATCATGGATAAAGAAGAATCATATAAAAAGAAACTGAGCGAAGGACAATACAAAGTCTTGCGTGAAAAAGCTACAGAAGCTGCCTATACGGGCAAATACAACTTGCATTTCGAAGATGGTAGTTATGTTTGCGGTGCCTGCGCGACCCCTCTATTTTCGTCTGAAAATAAATATGATGCCGGTTGCGGGTGGCCAAGTTTCCACGAACCCATAGCTAGTCATTTGATTGAGACTAAAAAAGATTCAAGTCAAGATAAAGAACGCACAGAAATCCTTTGCAAAAATTGTGGTAGTCATCTAGGACATGTATTTAACGATGGCCCAACGGGCAGCAGATATTGTGTTAATTCTTTGAGTTTAGATTTTAAAAAATAAAGAGAATTGCTTTTACAAAGCAATTCTTTGATTCCCAAGTTAATGCTAGTCAAGCGCTCATTTGTTTCAAAGTGTATACTATTTTAAGAGTAGTAAAATACCTCGTTTTACTTTCCTTCTGATTTCCCGCTCTAAGTCTCGATCTGCTTTGATTAAGGTATATTGAAACTTAAAAGCTACATGCGTGTGAAGTATTTCTTCAATGCGCAGGTATATGGAATTCTCATTAATGTAGGGTAAATATTCTTCTATACTTAATTTCAATTGCTTTTCGATTTTGTCTGCAGCACCAACTTTGTCTGCCTGAAGTTCAAAATCAATACTTGTTTTTCTTATTGTCCTCTTTGAATAATTGATGAAATCATTGGAAAAAAGAAGATTATTCGGGATATAAACTACATCGTCATCATCATTTAATAAGACCAATTTTGACAAGGTCAAAGACTTTACTTTTCCCTTGTGATGGTTTACCTGAATGTTATCATCAATCTCTACTTCCTTTGTAAAAACTGTAATCATGCCGCTGATAATATTGGAAAGGTAATCTTTTGATATGATAGCGATAGCAGCCGCAACGATACTTAAGGAAGTAATAACATCAAGAAATTTTAGATTTACAAAGCTTAATCCCGTGATAACTACAGCAAAGAAAATAAGAATGTAATGTAAATTATTAATTGCCTCAATAAAATTATCATTCGTGTTTAACTTAAATTTTTTACGCTTTCTATAGTAGTGCTGAAAAATATGCTTTGCCAATTCCGTAACAGAGATGAAGATTACAAACTCTAAGGTGTAATAAATAATTCTTTTAAACCAATCCGGCTTCACTAACTCCCAAGGCAGGAAAAGGAATAAAAACACAGAGCCAACAAAGGCTATTAATCGAAAAAATATTCTAACATTCATAATTAAACTATTTAAGTTCTTCTACAATAAAAAAACCATCACTTCCCTTTTTCTGATACAAAGGCATTAAAATCAAGCCATCAAAGGGTGAAAATATAGGTCCATTCTTATCCCGAGCCAAAAGTTCGCCTTTGGTTATCTCTTGAAAATTTGCATAACCTTCATTCATTACAAAAGCGTCCTCATCTTCCACAGGACATCTATATAGAACGTTCACATTACGAGGTAAGTGTGCAAAATCGCGTTCCATTTTGTCATAATCCGCTTGATAGGGCTCTAAAGCACTTGCATCGAGGCATGAGGTTTTAACAAATATCGAGACTAAGCCCGCCTTTATTCTATTCACCGCTTCGGGTTCTGTATGTTGTCCAGCTTCAAAAGCTATTGCCGGCAGACCCAATTGATCAAAATACTCTATGGTCGTGCCACTAATTTTACTGGTCATCCCGTTAATTACCGGCACCGGAACCTGCAAGGCCAATTCCGTACTTCTTGGATTCGTATTGGTAATGCAAAAGCAGCCCCCAGCAGCCGAAGTCGTGTGCAAATCAATCAACATCAGTTTGGTTCCCTTGTCATCCACGATGTCTTGAATGAGTTCTAAGATTTCTTTCTGCTCGACATCCTCAATCGTATTTAACAAACCAAAAGGCAATGCCCCCAATTTTTTAATCTTAGAGAGATACCATTGTCGATTTAAGTCTTTATGCAAAAATCTAGAGTTTTTTTCTAACGCTTTGATGTTGCCCGCTATACCTAGAATTGTTCCATCAAAGTCGAAATTTTGTTCTTCAAATTCAGCAAACAATTCTTTGAGCGCAATAATCCCCGACTTCTCATTCCCATGGATACCCGCAAAAATTATGAAGGTTTTCGCAGCACCAAATTTCCCATATCTCCCTATAATTCTATCCATTGCTGCTGCAAAAATACGCTTTAATGTATAATTGATAATGTAAAATGTGGAATTAGTTTGTTAGCAGTCCAGCTGAACCGATTACTATAGGAAAGAAAAATAACGTATTGGTAAAATAGGAAAAGAAATTCATGAACTAGCGTTTCTCACTTCGTTCGAGATGAGTATACATGAAGAATGGAATTACAAAATTATGTTGTTTTACTCAATTCAACGATTCGGCAATTAATTAGTTGTCAGTCAGCAGTTTTCAGCCGTCAGCATTAAAACAAAACCAACAAAACTTCTTTAACACTTTAAACTTTAAAACCTTTCAACTCTTCAACAGCTTCTATTAGTATTGTTCACTATCATTCGGAAAATCTACCCGTCTAACATCATCGATATATTGTTCTACAGAACCTTTGATCACGTCATATAGATTAGCGTATCTTCTTAGGAACCGAGGACTGAATTCTGAAGTAATCCCTAGCATGTCATGCAAAACCAGAACTTGTCCATCTACTTCATGTCCAGCACCAATGCCGATTACTGGAATTGTGATTGCTTCGGCAACTTTCTTCGCTAATTTTGCAGGAATTTTTTCTAGGACCAAGGCGAAGCACCCAATTTCTTCAAGCAATTTGGCATCTTCAATCAACTTGGCCGCCTCTTCATCCTCTTTTGCTCGCACAGAGTAGGTCCCAAATTTGTAAATACTTTGAGGCGTTAAACCTAAATGCCCCATTACTGGGATGCCCGCAGTTAATATTCGGATGATTGATTCTTTCACTTCAGCTCCTCCTTCTAATTTAATGGCATGAGCACCCGTCTCCTTCATTACGCGGATACTCGAATCCAAGGCGGCTCTACTGTTCCCTTGATAGGAACCAAAAGGTAAATCAACCACCACTAAGCAGCGATTTGCAGCACGCACCACACTGGCACCGTGATAAATCATTTGATCTAAGGTAATAGGCAAAGTAGTTTCGTGTCCAGCCATCACATTACTCGCGCTATCTCCTACTAGAATAATATCAATTCCAGCATCATCTACAATTTTAGCCAAGGAGTAATCATATGAGGTTAACATAGAAATTTTATCGCCAGCTTCTTTCATGGCTTGCAAAGTATGTGTAGTGACTCTTTTTACGTTTTTATGAACTGACATAATTCCTTGTATTTAAGTTGATGTACAAAAGTAAAACAAATAAATAAGATTTCCTTTCTGACAAAGGATTATGCCTATTTGACATTTAAAAAAGCCATTTAACAACTTAAAGTGACAAAATTTCACCCAAAATCAGCCGAAAATGGCTTGGAACGAATATTGAAAAGGAGGAAGTGTAATCAATAATTAATCAAAATAAAAAAACATAAAAAAAATGGGTAAAATTATAGGAATTGACTTAGGCACCACCAACTCGTGTGTAGCGGTTATGGAAGGAAGCGACCCAGTAGTAATTCAAAACGATGAAGGAAGAAGAACTACGCCATCAGTAGTTGCTTTCATGGACAATGGTGAACGTAAAATTGGAGATCCTGCTAAAAGACAAGCAGTGACCAATCCAACAAGAACGGTAGCATCAGTAAAAAGATTTATGGGTAAGCGTTTTAGCGAAAGCCCTTCAACGGATAGAGTAGCTTACGAAGTTGCAAAAGGTGACAATGATACTGTACGTGTAAGAATTGACGGTAAATTGTACACCCCACAAGAAATTTCAGCAATGATTCTTCAAAAAATGAAGAAAACAGCTGAAGATTATTTAGGAACGGATATTATTGAAGCAGTAATTACGGTTCCAGCTTACTTTAATGATTCTGAACGTCAAGCAACGAAAGAAGCAGGCGAAATTGCAGGCTTAACTGTAAGAAGAATTATCAACGAGCCAACCGCTGCAGCTTTAGCTTACGGTTTGGATAAGAAAAATCAAGATTTGAAAATTGCGGTTTACGATTTAGGTGGAGGAACGTTTGACGTTTCAATTCTTGAATTGGGTGACGGTGTTTTCGAAGTAAAATCAACTAACGGAGATGTAAATCTTGGTGGTGATGATTTTGACAACATGATCATTGACTGGTTAGCCGCTGAATTCAAAAAAGACGAAAATGTGGATTTACAAAAAGATCCAATGGCTTTACAACGTTTGAAAGAAGCTGCTGAAAAAGCAAAAATTGAATTATCAAGCTCTTCTGAAACAGAAATCAACTTGCCTTATGTAACGGCTATTGATGGTGTTCCAAAGCACTTAGTTAAAAAATTAACTAGAGCGAAGTTTGAGCAATTGACTGACAAATTGGTATCTAGAACATTAGATCCAATGAAAAATGCATTGAAAGATGCAGGTTACACTATAAAAGATATTGATGAAGTTATCTTGGTTGGTGGTTCTACAAGAATCCCTAAAATTCAAGAAACAGTGGAGAAATTCTTTGGTAAAAAACCATCTAAAGGGGTCAACCCAGATGAGGTTGTTGCTTTAGGAGCTGCTATCCAAGGAGGAATCTTAAGTGGAGATGTAACAGATGATATCGTTTTAGTTGACGTAACTCCTTTATCTCTGGGTTTAGAGACCATGGGTGGTGTGTTTACTAAATTGATTGAATCAAATGCAACGATTCCAACTAAGAAATCTCAAATATTTACCACTGCGGTTGACAATCAGCCATCAGTAGAAATTCATGTATTGCAAGGCGAACGTTCTATGGCGAAAGACAACAGAACCATTGGAAGATTCCATTTAGGAGATATTCCACCATCAATGCGAGGGATTCCTCAAATTGAAGTGACGTTTGATATTGACAGTAATGGTATCTTAAGCGTTGGCGCGAAAGATAAAGGCACTGGAAAAGAACAAACGATTCGTATTGAAGCTTCAACTGGTTTGAGTCAAGAAGAAATTGACAAAATGAGAGCAGAAGCGAAAGCGAATGAAGATTCTGATAAGGTAGCGAAAGAAAGTGTAGAGAAAATGAACCAAGCGGACAGCTTAATTTTCCAAACGGAAAAGCAGTTGAAAGAATATGGCGAAAAAATCCCTGCGGATAAAAAAGCACCTATAGAAGAAGCTTTAGCTGAATTGAAAAAAGCACATGAAGCGCAAGATATCGCTGGTATAGATGCAGCAATGGAAAAACTAAACACGGTATTCCAAGCAGCTAGTCAAGATATTTACGCAGCACAGCAAGCTGACGGCGGCGCTCCCGATGGTTCGGAAGGAGAGCCTGGAGCTGGTGCTGAAGCTTCGAAAGAAAGTGGTGCTGAAGCTGAGGACGTTGAGTTCGAAGAAGTTGAAGAAGAAAAATAAGACAGCTGTCAAATTTTAGATTTTAGATTAAAAAAACCCGAGCTTTGCTCGGGTTTTTTGTTTTGTGCTAGGCTCTACAGTTCAGAATACCAAAAGGATTCGAAACCTTGATGCACGTATTCCTTAGCTAAAATAGTATATCTTGAGTCGGTATGAAGTCATATATTAAGTATATGGTCAGTCTACGCTGTAAAATGATGGTGGAAAAAGAACTTAAAAAGCTGGGCTTAAAACAAGTAAGAATTGAATTGGGCATCGTTGAGGTATTGGAGGATATCAACAAATTACAAAAAACCCGATTAAAAGAAAACTTATTAAAGTCGGGTTTAGAATTGATAGACGACAAAAAATCGATACTGATTGAAAAAATTAGAAATATCATTATAGAAATGGTTCACCATTCAGAGATCTTTCCAAAAGAAAATTTTTCAGCGTATATCAGTGGCAAATTGGGTTATAACTACACCTATCTTGCGAATACCTTTTCTGAAGTGCAAGGCCTAAGCATCCAGCAGTTCATTGTTATTCATAAGATTGAAAAAGTAAAGGAATTGCTTTTGTATGACGAGCTCAACCTTACAGAAATTTCTTACAAGTTAAACTATAGCAGTGTGGCCCATTTATCCAATCAATTTAAAAAAGTGACTGGAATCAGTCCATCTTTTTTTAAAAAATTAAAGAAAACCCGTCAAGAAAATCTTGAAAGCTTTTAATTTAGTTTTGCAAAATAAGCATTTTAACAAAATTGAGTTTACCTAAAGTATTGACCTAATTTATAGCTTCCATTTAGCGCCCCAATGGTCTTGTTTGGCCTATTTTGGCTCTTCAGGCTGTTCATTCAACTCCACGTTTTTTTTCAACTATGTTATGGTTAGGAAAAACCACTGAAACGATTATGTATCATCTACATGGAAAATTTTAGTTGAATTTTATCAACTGAAAAGAGCAATCAAAAACTAAAGCAATTTTAAAATATGAGAAATGTGTTCATTGAAAAATAAGTAACAAGGCAACAAAACTTATTCTAGAAAATTAATATCGAGCAAATAGTATTAAATTTAACGCATGTTGAAGAAAATCATTTTTTATTGTCTATTGCTTATTGGCCTTGGGAGATGTGAGGCAAAGATCCCGACCACTTCGCAACTTGAAGATGCTGAGCAATTGTCAATTAAGCGTTCAACAATCGTATCCTTAGCGGAGAGTGCAACCTGCACAAATGCCTCAGAATGGTCTTATTCTCCATTAGGAAGTAAACCTTGCGGAGGACCTTGGAGCTATATCGCTTATTCAGACAATATAAACACCCTCTACTTCACCAATTTAATAGAACAATATAAACTAGCAGAAACTGCCTATAATGAGAAATGGAGTGTGCTCAGCGATTGTTCCATGGCGGCAGAACCTAGTGGGCTTGAATGTCAGAATGGAATTGCTGTTTTGATTTATTAGAAAAGTTACTTTTCGCTTATTCCTGTTTTTCAAAAATATCCATCATTATTCAATCGCATCCTTACTTTTTGTCTTGACGCAACATAGCACAAGAATTTCAAGAAAACCTTTGAAAAGCAATATGCTGAATAATTGCAGAATCGCTTGAGATTATAAAATAAGCCTTCCAAGCTTTAAATATTAAATAATAATTTTATATATTTACAATAAAGTCTTTTATGCTAAATCATGTTCAATTAGAAAAGTTAATGTTCTTCGACATAGAAACCGTAAGTCAAAGTGCTGCTTTTGATACCCTAGAGGAACCTTTGCAGAAATTGTGGGGTAGAAAACATCTATTCCTAAGAAATGTTGAATTGGAAGATTTCCAAACTTCTTATACCCAAAATGCGGCCATTTATGCAGAATTTGGTAAGATTGTATGTATCTCTTGCGGTTTTTTTGTTGGCAATGAATTTCGCGTAAAGTCATTCTTTGGAGAAGACGAAAAAGAGGTGCTCCGCGAATTTTCCACCTTATTAGACAGCACAAAATACGTGCTTTGCGGACACAATATCAAGGAATTTGATGTCCCTTATATTTGTAGACGAATGCTCATTAATCAAATCCCTTTGCCTCGCGTTTTAGATGTAGCTGGCAAAAAACCATGGGAAGTGGATTTTGTAGACACCTTGCAACTCTGGAAATTCGGTGATTATAAAGCCTACACAAGTCTTAATCTTTTAGCAAATATCTTTACCATTCCCACTCCTAAAGATGATATTGATGGCAGTATGGTCGGGCAAGTTTATTGGCAAGAGAAGGACTTGGAAAGGATTGTTACGTATTGCCAGAAAGACGTAGTGACCGTTGCCCGATTGATACAAAAGTGGAAGGGTGAGGATTTATTGAAAGATGAGGATGTTAGCATAATTGCTTAGCTTTGAAAGCCCAAGCCATTTACGAATTAAAAAATAGCTCATCCAAGTATGTCAGATAAAAAAGTTGTCATTGTTCAAAATAAACATATCGCCCTGGGAATTGAAAAGTATCAAGGAAAGGTAGATGAACATCTCCAAGCCTTGGTTACCAGCGCAGGTTATGAATACAAAACATATTTGTTTAATGACGGCAGAGTGCTCTTAGTCTTGCCTCATGAAATATCCGCATTACTTTATGCTTCAAAAGAGGTACTTTATGCTAAATTGCAACTGGATTAAACAAGCTACAAATAGACTTTAACAGCTATCCATTTCACCCTTAATTTATTATTATTTTTTTGTAAATAACTTGATTACTAGATTTCAATTCAATAAAGTAAACTCCTTCATACCTATTTGCAAGTGAAATATGAATGGCATTCTCGCCTTCGGAATAGCTTTTTGAAATTAAAAGTTTTCCAGAAAGACCCACCTACTTATTCGTATGCAATGATTTAGCTTATTTTTCATAATTATAAATTTAAAAATTTATTATATTCAATATAGTGCTTAAAAATACCTAAGTTCAAGTAGTAAGTGCAACAAAAAATAGGTAAGAAATCACAAAAAGATGTAATTTCCTACCGGTTACTAAAACGTTGCGTTAACAACATGAGTAAATATAAGCATTTAGATGAAAAAAATAGTACATTTGATATTAATGTAAAGCGAAACAAACCTTCGTATATACAGCCATTTCGGGGTAGATTGGCGAAGGTTTGTTTCGCCTATATACAAGTTAGCAGCAATTTAAAAAAAGCCAACCGCACAAATAGCACATTTGGTTTTTGCCGACACGAAAGCCAACGCAGAAAAAACCAAAAGAGCTGTTTTTTGCCAACGCTTTGACAGAAATAAGAAATTAATATGTAAAATGCGAAATTTGAAAAATGCAGTTACAACAGAAAAGTTAAAATGAGATTTATAGATTTATTTGCAGGACTTGGTGGCTTTCATAAAGCAATGCACGAACTTGGGCACGAGTGTGTGTTTGCAAGTGAACTCGACCCTGTTTTAAGAGATACTTACAAAAAGAATTGGGGTAAAAACATCAATATACACGGTGATATCAAAAAGATAGTCAAAGATGATATTGACCTTATTCCTGACCACGATATTTTATGTGCAGGATTTCCGTGTCAACCATTTTCAAAGGCAGGAAAACAACTTGGACGAGATGATGACAGAGGAACACTCTTTGATGAAATTGTAAAGATTCTTGAAGCGAGAAAACCAAAATATTTCATTTTAGAAAATGTACGATTCATTGCTAAACATAACAACGAAGAAACTTGGAAAGCAATGAAAGCTGATTTTGAAAGATTGGGCTATAACGTTGACCATAGAGATTATTCACCGCACGACTTCGGAATTCCACAACATAGACAAAGAATTTTCATTGTTGGTTCTTTAGGAAATAATGCTCTTGACCATTTTAGCTTCGATAAAGTTGATGAACACAAAAAAAAGGTTGTGAAACTTGAAAAATTCATTGAAAGTACTCCAACAAACGCAAGATTTCTTGCAAAGGCAAATCAAGACTGTATTGAGCTTTGGCAAAATTTATTAGACGCATTACCAAAAGAGGTAAAAATACCAGGTTTTCCAATTTGGGGTATGGAATTCGGAGCTGATTATCCATTTGAAGAACAATATCCACACTTACTTTCAGTAAAAGAATTAGGCAAGTACAAAGGCAATTTTGGAATTTCATTAAAAGGAATGACAAAAGAAGAGCAGTTGGCAAACTTGCCAAGTTATGCAAGAGTTGAAGACAAGTTCCCCGATTGGAAACA
>Ga0105050_10000773_pt1 | contig 49143 bp, 49 predicted proteins | sample FRY01_FD_78088 | JGI IMG/M metagenome (GOLD analysis project Ga0105050, IMG submission 78088) | Freshwater microbial communities from Lake Fryxell liftoff mats and glacier meltwater in Antarctica - FRY-01 | ecosystem: Environmental > Aquatic > Freshwater > Ice > Glacier meltwater ...
ATGAGGTATTTTCTTGGCGTGGCCATGCGGGCAGTGTGTCGGAGAGGAGGATACATTGCGTACGCAAAGGACGCAGCGCCTTGCAGGCCAGTAGGTGTCAGTGGCGTGCGATGATGACTCGAGGGTATTCCAGCGAAAGAAATCTCACGTTAAGCCAGTTTTTTTGAACACCTGTCGATGCGCAGTAGACCTTCCTCAGGGCGGCTGGTCCATGGTGTAGAAACACCTTCGAAACCTTTTCACAGGTCACAGGCGGATCTTCGTAGGTTATGGAGTCCTTGGCTCTCCACGAGGTGTGTCCTCGTTGTCATCTGTCCTCGTTGTCGTCGGTGTGTCCTCGTTGTCGTCGCGAGGTGTGTCCTCGTTGTCGAGGTGTTAATTGCCGCGGGGGTCGGCGTCACCTTCGACATAGTTCAGCAGTCTCTTCAGCTGACCACCTTGTACAGCATCAACAGGACCTGCCATCGCCCCGAGTTCAGCTGAGGCAGGACCGGCCACCGAATAGTGATAAGTCAGACGGGTCCCCTTGTCGGTGGCAACCAGTTCGAAATCCATGACCCCGTAGACGGGCATGCTCTGCAGCGGGCCGAGTCCACCCTGCATGCGCAGAAAACGGCCTGGATCGGCATAGAGCACACGCAGGTGTTCGATACTGCCACCGTTCGGAAAGTGCTCGCATAAACAACCCTGTGCACGCGCATCCAGAGAGAAATTCTGCGCCTCCCCTGTATAGGAATGTTCAGCGTCCCACCAGCGTGAAACATCCCGGGTCAAGGAGATGTAGACCTCATCGGGGCCAACTGGAAAGTCGATGACATGCTCCGATACAAATCCGTCCACCGACGCTGACAGCACTTTGGCTACCATCACCCACGCCAGAACGCCCATCAGAAGAACGTTCCGGGTGTGTAATAACGATCGTGCCATATGCCCATTCCTTCTTCGCCCGGCAATGGCATCCGCCACGTCTTGACGTCGGCACCCGCCAGAGCCACGCGGAACAGGCCGCGCGGCTGATTGATCGTATTGCGAATATACCCATCCGCTCCGGCGTCATCGACATAGCGTCTGGCTATGCGGCGATACCGTTCCCGCCAGAGGTCATCGTTGCCGATGTCATGGACCAGTTCAGCACTGCCATCAACCAGCACCTTGCGGTAAGGCAGCGACTGCTCATCGATGCATAGCGCAACTCGAGGATCCCGACGAAGGCACGCAAACCACTCCGACTTCTCACGCGGTGTGAACCAGATGGCGCCTTCGTCATGCAAAAACCAGATGGGTGTAACCAACGGACTGCCGTCGGCCCGCACAACTGCAATCCGCATCAGTACGCCCCGCTCACCGAGGAAGATGTCGCGTTCGCTGTCGGTCAGATGGGGCATTTGTTACTCTCTTGATGGTTACGAAGCGGGCGGGGACACGCCTTCAGGCACGCACGACCTGTCGCAGCATGTCGCGATAACCGCGGCGGATCTCCATAAAGGGCTCAAGGCCCTGGCTCATCAACAACTGATGCACACGTGGCAATCTGTAAAACGGGCAGCTCACCAACAGGTGATGCTCAAGATGATAGTTGACGCGATAAGGTGCAATGAATGCACGTTCGAACCAGTTTGCGAGCGTCGTTCGTGTATTGCGCAGCCGATCATCGTTGTCAGGTACTGCTCCATGTTCGGCAATATTACGGAGCCGGGTGACAAACCGATTCCAGGTCAGTGCTGGTACCCACCACAGGAGAAAGTAGAGATACCAGTGCCCAGAAATCGTGAACCCGGCCAGAAACGCGACGTTGATGAGAATGTTGCCACCCAGCCGGTGCCAGCCATTACGAAGCCGTTCACCTGGGGTGGTGCCACCGAAGGCCGCTCGAATACTGGCTCCATACTGCTTGAGGCCAGTCTGACCCGTGAGATCACGAATGATCTTTCTCAACAGGCTTGATCGGGCAATCGGGAATGGTTTCGACAGCCCCAGATCCGGATCGTTGGGCTGCTGTGTAAACTGATGATGTCCCAGGTGGTACTTTCGATAAGCATCAATGGTGTCACCCAGCAATGGCCGATTCATCAGCCATTGGGCAACCCAGTCATTCAAAGCCCGGTTCCCCAGCAAGGTGTAGTGCGCGGCGTCATGGGTCAACACACCAAGCCCGAGTTGTCGTGTACCAATGATAATGACGCCGACCACGAGAGTGAGCGGATTGGTCCAGATCGACACCACGATCCAGGTGGCCAGAATAACACCCCAGCAGTGGATGATCGCCCACCAGGCCTGCCACGCATCCAGCTCACGCAACGCAGCAATTTCTTCGGAGCTGAAGAAGTCGCGTGATCGTTGAAGCGTAACGGTGTAGTCAGTCATGATCGGATTCTACACCCGGGTCCAACGACCGGAACAAGTGATCCTGTTTTTTGTGACAGCTTGTGACAGTCCCTTGCACAAAACCGGGGAGCGTATGGCGTGTCCTGCCTTTTTCATTTCAGCGACGATCCAGCGATAGTCCGCTTTCTCCCACGTCCGGTGCGGATTGCATCCGACCGACCACCGGGAATGGAATGGTTGAACGGACCGCTGGTCTGGGCTGTCGATGACCGGCATCAACCGATGTACCTCTTTCCAAGGGAGCTCCCGCGCATTCTGGTCTGGCCAAAGACGACAACCACAGAGGCAGACCGGTACGCGTACTTCGGTGATTCAAATGCCAGGATGCCGGCCTACATCGAACCGCCGTGGCAGACCACCCTTGAACAAGGCCGTGTGTTACGGTACGAACTCCCGGCAGGCTCATTCACATCGCTCGATGACGCTGGCATGTGGGTATCGAGAGATACAGTGGGTCCGATCGATTGCCAGGAGCTGCGTGATCTGCCGGCAGTACTGAGTCAGCATGCTGTGGAACTGCGCATCGTGCCGGCCTTGGCCTCTTCGCTACCTGTCTGGAATACGACGTTGCACGCAAGCGGTATCCGCCTGCGCAACGCGGTCAACGGAATGCTGTGAAGCTGGGAGTCTGCGCGGCAGAACATCGACAGGCTGCGGCAGTGCAACGATGGCCTGATTTTCCGTTCGTTTTCGTTGCGTAGCGTTTAACTCAAGCGCCTCAAACGAACGAAAAACCGGCCTCGAATTAACGCTCGCCTCGCACCGCCGCTTTCTGCCGCGCAGACTCCTGGCCAGGACTATTCATGACCCTTCTGCTGCGGCTGCCGATTTACGGGCTGCCGTAAAGATTCCTTGCCGCGGGCAGCTGATCTACCAGCGATAGCCGATGCCCAGGGAAACCACTGGAAAGTACTTGTACTCATCCGCGTCGTCTTCAAACGCCGCCCGCTCGGCATCGGCATCGGATTGCAATCGAGCGCAGGTGACGATCGCCACGGCAGTGGTACAGGTCACGTTGAGATCAAACGATGGGGAGCCCTGAAACATCACGCCTATATCGCCACTGATGGATAATCCGCCATCCGCATCCGGGGACTTTGCAAAGCCGATACCGACGTAAGGTGCAACGCTGTTGAAGTCTGCTTCACCCTCTGCGGCTCCCACCTGCGCGACCGTGTAGGTGACGTCATTGAACTCGAAAGTGCCTGCCGTGGGCTCCGCATCCACTTCGAGCCGATTGCCGTTGAGCAGAATCCCTGCCGACACGCGAAACCAGCTGCCATCAGGGTGGTAGTCAGAATCACGCCACCTGACTTCAGGCTGAGATCACCGTCGTAAGCGACATCGCTGTACTCTTCATCCAGCGACAGGCTGAACCCATTGAGCATGGCTCGTGCTGCGATATTCGCGCCGAGTGTCCGTTTGACTTCTACACCAGCGCCCAGAGTTGAAGCTCGCGCCGAAGTTTCCCAATGATCATTCGAGGTCCCCGTTGCCGCAAATGCCGGACTCATAGCCGTGCGGGCCAACAGCATGCAGCCGGTGGCGATGATTCCGTGACACACCAGTTGCTTCATGCTGTCTCCATCTTCCGGATATCCAGTGCGGGGACACAGGCAAAGGGTAATCATGCCCGCCTCTGGCGTCCAGAAACATGCCGTTCGCAGACACACTGCGCAGATCTGCTCAACACCAGCATGTCATCCGCGTCTTCATCCGCGTCTATCCTCTTTGTCGTGTTCAGGCCACAATCACGGGCTTGCCTCACTACCGACCGGTTGGCGTATCCCATGCATCCTGTATCCCTGACCGGCACCCGCGCCGCCGGCCCGCTCGGCTACCACAGCTGGGCGCTCTTCGAATGGGCCCGGAATCCCTACGTCATTCTCGTCACGATTTATATCTTTGCCCCCTACTTCACCACGACCGTGGCACCGAACCCGGTTGAAGGTCAGAGCCTGCTGGGTTTCAACAATACGATCTCCGGCCTCATCATCGCACTGACAGCGCCTTTTCTGGGTGCGATCGCTGATCGACGCGGTCGCCGCAAGCCATGGATCGTCGCATTTGTCAGCATCATGGTACCGGCCGCTTACCTGCTCTGGTGGTCCCTGCCTGGCGGTGGTGGTATCGGTATTGCAGCGACGCTGGCCCTGATGGTGGTGGTGAGCATCGCATTTGAGTATTCGGCGGTTTTCCACAATGCGATGCTGCCAAGCATTGCACCGGTCACCAAGGTGGGTGTGATTTCCGGTTATGCCCTCGCCTACGGCAACATTGCGGGCCTGCTGCTGATGGTTTTTGTGCTGTATGCCTTTGCACTGCCGGGGACGACCGAGTGGTCATTCATACCAGAAGCCCCACTCTTTGGTCTGGACCAGTCCACATCACAACAGGATCGTATCGTCGCCCCGCTGGCTGCGGTGTGGATGCTCCTGTTCACGGTACCGCTCATGTTGTTCACACCCGATGGCAAGGACGCCAGCGGCTCTGTCCGCAGCGCAGTGCGCGACGGGCTGCGCAGTGTTTGGGAAACGGTGCAACGGTTGCGTCACTACCAGAACATGGCGCTGTACCTGTTCTCGCGAATGATCTTCAACGATGGCATGGTCGGCGTGTTGATCTTTGGCGGAGTCTACGCCGCCGGCACTTTTGGCTGGGATACGACGACGATGCTGATTCTTGGCATCATTTCGAGTTTTTCGGCGGCGGTCGGCGCGATCATCGGTGGCTGGCTTGATGATGCGGTGGGCTCACGAAAAGCCGTCCTGATCGCCATTGGTGGCACTGCGGGGCTGTTGGCCGTCGGCGTGAACATACAACCACACATGATCCTGTTCATACCGTATGACAACAGCGAACCGGTGTGGTCATCGCCCTACTTTTCGACGCTGCCGGAGTTGCTGTTCTTCCTGAACAACCAGCTTTTTGCGATGTTCATTACCGTCGGCTTCGCTTCATCCAGGACCATGATGGCGCGTATCGCACCACCGTCCATGATGACCCAGTTTTTTGGGTTGTACGCTCTTTCGGGTACGGCCACAGCATTTCTGGCGCCATTGCTGGTGGGAACCTTTACCCGGTACTTCGACAGCCAGCGTGCCGGTTATTCTTCACTGATCATTCTGCTCACGGTGGGCTTCTGCATGATGTTTTTCGTTCGGGAAGAACAGGCGATAGCCCACATCGACAGCTGAAAAGCCGACGATCGGGGTGACAGACGAGGACGAACAGGGTTGGACAGCACTACAATAAGTCCACCCTCAGTAACGGACCACATTGAATGCAATCGACACTACGTCGAATCGGGATTGCCTCTGCTGCCTTCCTGCTGAGTGGCTGTGCGCTGCAATACGTACCGCCAGCGGACGGTCGTGTCTCGGTGATTGACCTCGTCATGTTTGGCAATCTCTACGTGAACAAGACCGTCACCAGTTACGGACACCTGGTCGTCGATCCGGCTGGCAGCGCGGCCACGCTGTTTTTTCATGCCGATCACGCGGCACGGCGTGGCGAGAGATTCGCGCTACCGATCACGCTTACGGACGATGTGGACCCAAAAAAATTGCGTAGCTGCAATGGACAGGAGGTTCTCATGCGTGGCGTGATCACGAAGACCCCCGCTGGAATTTCGCTGCAATCAGGCAATGATTTCGTCTGCTGACCGGAACGAGTTCAGGACCGGGCTTCCAGATAGCTGATGATATCGAGCGATTCGTACATCCATCGCGTTTCCGTCCCGGTATCGATCCGCAGACAAGGCACCGTGGTCCGGCCACCACCACGCGCGAGTTCCTGCATGGCACCAGGGTCGCGATGGATGTCGCGCAGTTCAACCGGAATTTGCTTCGTTTCCAGAAACCGCAGGACTCTGCGGCAGAATGGGCAGGAGTCGTATTTGTAGAGTTGATAACGTTCGCTCATGCGGCAAGTATAGCCACCCTGGCCCCATCCCGGACTATTCATGAAGGTTGGTCGGACGTGACGACCACGTTCAAGACTCCACAGTTCGATGCCAGACTTCCACGACCAAGGTAGCAACAGGAATCAACATGGCCAAACCGCAGGCAACACCACCCAGAATCAGGAAGATCCAGCTCGCCGTCGTCGCCTTTGTGGCAACTGCTGCCGGGCTGCTGGCCATTTACGGAATGCTGTACAGCAGCGGTATCACGGAAGGCACCTTCACAGAAGGCGAGCACTACACAAAGATCGATGCAGGAGTACGTACACGGCCCGGCGACCCGATCGAGGTGATCGAGTTTTTCTCCTACGGTTGTGTCCACTGCAAGAACTTTGACCCGTTGATTGAGGAGTGGCAGTCAGCCCAATCGCCCAACGAAGTGAGTTTCAGGCGTCAACCGGTAGCTTTCAGTCCTGCCTGGGCGATTCTTGCACAGACGTTTCTCGCCCTGCAGGACCTCGGCATTGAAAAGGAAAATCACGAGCGAATTTTCAAGGCGATTCATGATCAGGGCAGACAGTTTCTCTCGGTCGAGATGATGGCCGACTTCATAGACGGCTACGGTGCCGCCCGGGACGAGTTTCTACGCTCGTTCAATTCCCCCGGGGTTCGTCGCGGTGCAGCCGAGTTTGAGAGCTTGCAAACTCGTTATGCCGTTCAAGGCGTGCCGACCATCGCAGTGGCTGGCAAATACATGGTCAAGATGGAAGTCGGGCGCAAGATCGCACTGGACGTGGTTGACCATCTGATTGCCCTGGAGCGCAAAGCGGACAGTGCGCCGGCCGGAAAGTAACCAGTTCTCAATCAGGTGCGGAACCTGTTCATCGTTGGTAGACCACAGACCATCTTCTGCCGGGACCACTCCTACCAGCTGACACTCAGCGAAACACCGACACGTCGCGGCTCTCCCAGCTGAGTGAAGCCGCGCGCGGTGTAGTCATCACGCGGATCGTTACCAAAAAAGAAGCCACGTACGAAGGTATCTTCGTCGGTTAAGTTGCGCGCCCAGATCGAGGCTCGCCAACGTTCGCCTGCGTATCCCGCCGACAGATGCAAAAGTTCGTAGGCTGGTGCCTTCACACCATGACTATCGGAGAAAAAATACTCGTCACGTCCTTCCGCATCCAGTCGGACGAACCAGTGTTCAATCGGCGTGAACTCGATACCAAGATAAAATTGATAGCCTGGAGCCTGTGCCTGCTCGCGGCCATCAAGTCGTTCACCACTGCCGCTGATGAAGTCGTTGTACTGCGTATCGAGCCAGCCAAATGAACCCTCGATATTCCACTGCGGGTGCAGTTGCCAACCGAACTCAAGTTCGAGTCCACGATTGAAGCCTTCCGCAGCATTGCCAATGAAATCAATGAACTCCGCACTTCCGTCACTGCGGACCCGGGTGATGGAGGTACCTACCTGCACATCCCTCCGCTCCATCCAGAATACCGCGGCGCGCAACTGAAGCTGGTCACTGAGGTCACCCTTGATCCCGGCTTCAACATTCCACAACAGCTCGGAATCGAACTGTCGGAGATCTTCATCCAGGGTGCCACTGGTATTGAACCCACCGGACTTGTAACCCCGGGTCATTGACAGATAGAACAACGCAGGATCAATGTCGTATTCCAGCACGACACGTCCACCCACCATCGTTTCCGCTGGCGCAAATTCGACGGCTTCAGAATCAATGAACTCTGACGAATGGCGTTCGACACGAAACCCGACCGTCAGACGAAACCCACCAGAGAGTGGTTGAACCAATTCTCCGTACCCGGCGAGACGATCCACTTCGTAACGACTTTCATAAGGCGTGTCCAGAAAGGTATAGGTCCTCGTCAGGTCAATATCCTGGCGCTGTGCATAGAGGCCCGCCACCCAACCACCGCCAGAAGGTATTGGCGCCGAGATCAGCCTCACATCGGCAGACGACGTCTGCCAGTCACGAGCGTAGTGATCCGTGGAGGAGTACCCAAAGGGATGAAAACCTTCGAACGCCCAGTCTTCATCGTAGCCATAACCGATTGTTGAATCGGCATGACCGAAGGTGACTTCCACCTGAGCCCCGTTCTCAAGATTGACGCCGGCGATGAAACTTGCGTAGTCCGTGCGCTGCTGATCCTCACCGGGCTCATCCGACAGGGTGTGCCGGTTGTTATCGAGAGAAAGCGCGTCGTACCGGTTGTTGGTGTCTACGTGCCCGTAGGTCAGCAACCACTCCGCCTGGTCTCCCTGCCACGCAAGCTTTGCGCGCACGGTCGATTCCTGGCGGCGATTGGTGTCTTCCCGATCCAGAAAGTCGTTCTTTAGAAAACCATCATCCTGGTGCCGGCGGGCGGCGAGCCGCATCGAAAGCCGGTCAGTCAGTGGACCGGAAAGAACCCCCCCCACACCTCGCGAGTTGTAGCTGGCGGCATCAAAATCTGCACGACCGTACCACTCATCTACCGGGGCAGCAGAGGTCAGATTGACCAGACTCGCCAGGGCATTGGCGCCGTAAAGTGTGCCTTGCGGACCGCGAAAAACTTCAATCTGTTCAATGTCGTAGGTGGTAGCCGCATTGCCCACGCCACTGAGATCAACACCATCCAGAATCAGACCGACAGACGAATTGAGGGGCTCCGCAAACTGACCCGTCTCACCGATACCACGAATCTGCAGATAACGGGCACGACTGGCACCGCTGGCAAGATTGACGTTCGCAGTACGGGCGAGCATTTCTTCAAGATGATCAACCACATCCTTGCGGGCATCGGGTCGGAGTACAGCTATGCTTGCCGGTGTTTGCAGCAACCCGGTATCCCTGAATTCGCCGCGCACGATAATCTCCTCGATAGCTTGTCTGTCGGGTTCCTCAATAACGTGTTTGTCGAGGAATTCCGTTGCGGGTTCAGCGGCAACCACAGCACAGGGTAACCAAGGGGAGAGAAGGAGAAGGTACAGAGCAGTTCGGGTAATCATCGAAACCTCGGGTAATTCAGGGGGCCCAAGGAGTCGACTCACGTCGCCTATTCCTACGCCGGTATCATCCGGATCAGGTTCAAAGGGTCCGCTCTCGCGTCTCAGGCCACTTGGCCACCCCTTAGGCAACACTAGTCTACGCCACACTGCCGGGGGCTGTCTTCAGCTTTCATTCAGTCACTTGACACTATCGTTCGGGCAGGCGAGTCAAGATTCGCGATCAGGAAATCGCTCCAACGGCGTAACACCCGCAATGGGAGCGATCTCCTGATCGCGAAACGCCAGTACCAGTACTGGGGGCGACCTCCAGATCGCGAACCCGATAAACTACCATCCCTTGCACCCTCGACAGATGGTCCGCCTCCAAACCCATGGACAATCCTGAACTCATTCAAACCCTCGCGCTGGCAGCAGCTGTCGCCTGGGCGAGCGGCATCAATGTCTATGCGGTTCTCGGTGTGTTGGGTCTGGGAGGTACGCTGGGCTTCATAGAACTGCCACCAACGCTTGCGGTTGTACAGGATCCCCTCGTCATTGGTGCTGCCCTGGTGATGTTCGTGATCCAGTTTTTCATGGACAAGATTCCAGGTGTCGACAGTGGCTGGGATGCGTTGCACACCTTCATCCGGATTCCGGCTGGCGCCATCCTCGCGGCCGGCGCGGTCGGCAACGTTGACCCGGCACTCACCGTCGCTGCAGGGCTGCTCGGTGGCGCCATCTCAGCTGCAACTCACGCAACCAAGGCAGGCGCACGTGCCCTCATCAACACCTCACCTGAACCCTTTACCAACTGGGCCGCTTCATTCACCGAGGAGGCGCTGGTCCTTGGTGGCCTGTGGGCAGCACTGTCCCACCCCATGATATTCTTGGTGCTCTTTATCCTGTTCCTGCTCATCCTATGTTTTCTCCTGCCGAAGCTCTTGCGCGGTGTGGCCGTTGTATGGCGGCGGATTGCCGGTTGGCTCGGTCTCACTCGATCCACACCTTCCTGAACCGAGAGCCGGGTCATGGCTGAATACCGGCGCAGCGGCCGCCGCCAGCCGGCCACACCACAGTCGAAGCTCCGGCGCTTGATACTCCGGATACTCTGGTTTTTCCTGGGCGCCGGAATGCTCGCAGCGACCGTGGTTCTGGGTTATCTGTGGTACCTCGACCGGACACTCACAGAAGTTTTCAACGGACGTCGCTGGTCACTACCCGCCCAGGTTTACGCGGCTCCAACGGAACTGTACGTTGGCAACCAGCTAATGCTGCGCGAGTATCTTGCGGAGCTTGAGCGCAGCGGCTACTCGCAACAAGGCAGTCCACGCCATCCGGGTCAGTACACGGTAGAGGACGATACAGTCATTACCTATCTGCGCGCGTTCCAGTTCGACGATCACCTGCGTGACGCGCAGCGGATTCAGATCCGTTTTCGTTCCCATGGGATCATCGACATTCAGGATGATCAGGGAACGTCGATTCCATTGATCCGCCTTGATCCACCGATCATCGGCAGCTTCTTCCCTTCACACGGCGAAGACCGTGTTGTTCTCGATCCGGAGGAAGTTCCGCCACTGCTCTCCGCCGGTCTCAAAGCAGTGGAGGACAAGAACTTCGATCGCCATGTCGGATTCAGCATCAGCGGTATTTTACGGGCTGCGTTGGCGAACATACGTGCGGGAGAAGTGGCGCAAGGCGGCAGCACACTGACCCAGCAACTGGTGAAGAGCTATTTCCTCGACAACAGTCGAACCATCAAACGCAAGCTGCACGAACTGGCCATGTCGGTCGTACTGGAACTGCGCTTTTCCAAGGACGATCTCCTGAACGCCTACATCAACGAGATTTTCCTCGGTCAAAGCGGCAATCGGGCCATTCACGGATTCGGGCTGGGTGCCCAGTTTTACTTCAATCGCCCGCTTGGTGAACTGCAGCCCCATGAAATCGCCACCCTCATCGCGATTATTCGCGGACCGTCGTACTACGATCCTTTCCGGCATCCTGATCGAGCACTTGATCGTCGCAATCGTGTGCTGGCCACTTTTCACCAGGAAGGCCTGATCGATTCACGTGTCACGACCCACCAGCAGAAACAGTCGCTCGGCGTAACCGGCAGACAACGGCAGGGCGGCCGATACTACCCGGCATTCATGGACGTCGTCCGAACCACACTCAACCGCAACTACAGTCGCGATGACCTTGCGTCACAGGGGCTGCGAGTGTTTTCCACTCTACAACCGCGCCTGCAGGAGAGTTTGCAAAAGCACATCGCCGAGCGACTGACTGCACTTGAAAAGGCACGCAAACTGGAAAAACTCGAAGCAGCCGTGGTCATCCTGGACGCTCAGACCGGCGAATTGATGGCGCTTGCCGGCGGACGAGAGGCCGGATTCGAAGGATTCAATCGTGCGATCAGCAGCCGCCGACCGATCGGCTCACTGATGAAACCCCTGGTGGTGCTCGCCGCCCTCGAACAAAGCCGTTCCCTGACTGAAATCATCGACGACGCACCAATCACCGTACCGTTGTCGAGGAACAAGAGTTGGACACCTCGCAACTATGATGGTCGGGTGCACGGGCCAGTGCCGATCGTGCGTCTGTTGGGAGACTCCCTGAATCTCGCAACTGTTCGCCTGTCACAGGACATCGGTCTCCCTCCCATTCTGAATCTGTTTCTCCGCCTGACGGGCCACAAGGCTACCAACTCGAACCCCTCCTTCGTACTGGGTGCCGAACCGATGTCGCCGCTGGAAGTCGCGCAGATGTACGGAACCATCGCCAACGGCGGCTTCCGGATGCCGGTGAAAGCTGTCACCGCGGTACTCAACGCAGAAGGCAAGGCGTTGTATCAACAGCCTTTCGAGATGCAAACGGTCGTCGATCCCGAGGACGCAGAAGCGCTGACCTATGTGCTCGAGAGTGGTATGCAACTGGGTACGGGACGGGGTTCCCGACATGCCCGCGCTGGCGTCGCCGGGAAAACCGGCACTTCCAACGACTATCGTGACAGCTGGTTTGCGGGCTTTGATGCTCGCAAGGTTGGCATCGTCTGGATCGGGCGGGATGACAATCAGGCGATGGGACTTACCGGCAGCACCGGCGCGCTCGCCATCTGGGATCCGATCTTCACCGATCTCGGTGTCGAGCCCGTTACACATGAAGACACCAGCAAAGTACGCGATGTCGAATATGCAACCGGCCTGCTGGCCAATCCGGCGTGCGCCGTTACCGTGCGTTTGCCTGTTAACGCGCCAGAAACTTTGCCGTCGAAACCGGGCTGTGGTATCACGGAAGAAACCGATCAACGATGGCGTTGGCCATTCTGGGACAACCAATGAAAATCGTCTTTGTTCTGCTCGTGATGTTGTTGGCTGCCTGTTCCAGCGCACCGCCAGCACCCGCGCCGGTGGAACATCGGCCGTCGCCTGCAAGTGCACCGCCCCCCCAGTCCGCGCCAACCATTCCCGGTACCGAGTCGTCCACAGCACAACCGCCGGCCCATCCACCACCACGAAAACCCTCGAGCAATGCAACCGAAGCGTTGACGATCGCCAGTACCCATGCAGCGGCCGCAGGTGATACCCGATCCGCCATTAGCCATCTGCAGCGAGCTATCCGTCTGGAGGGTCGCAACGCAGAACTGTGGGCTCGTTTGTCAACCGCCTTTCTGCGGGATGGTCAGATCGATTCTGCCCGACAATACGCAAATAGGGCGCTCGCACTGGCTGGCAACCGAGGTGACTGGAAACGGGCTGCCTGGCTTGCCATTGCCGAACTCGAAGAATTTGATGGTAACCAGGACGAGGCTGATCGAATCCGGCAACTCTACGCTTCGGGCCATGGCTGAACGGCTGTGGATCCGCTCGATTGCATGAACGGAGCAGTCACCCGGTCTGGCTGCCCTTCTCTACCAGACCCGCGAGATGATCCCGATCTCTCTGGAATCTTCGGCCCGCCATGAAAAACAGCGGTATCGACGCCAATGACAAGAGTGTGAACGTCAGCAAGGTCCAGGTATAGGGCTCTTCAACACCACGCGCCAGCAACGCATCTACCGTGAAGCCTCCCAACGTGACACCTACTCCCAATCCGACAAAATTCAGCGAGAGTATGTAGAAAGCAACAACCGTGGCCCTGATCCTGGCGGGTACCAGCTCCTGTACGGTTGAAAAGGTCGGGCCATAGAAGCAGCCCAGCTGGAAAAAACCCATGAATACGCCGATCCAGAACCAGATGCTGTCACCGTCGACCAGCCGATAGGCCACGTTGACAGGGGCCAGCACCAACATGATCCAGAACAGGAACATCGGGCGACCCAGTCCCGTCCGCCGCATGAAAAGATCTCCGCCAGCACCACCAAACAGATTGCCAAGAACGCCGCCGACCATACCCAGCCAGCCGGTAATGATGGCAATTTCAGCCCTGTCAAAACCGCGCTCTTGCACGTACCAGAGTTGATCGAATGTGGCAGCACCAAGAATCAGGTGCAGCGCCACACCGCCTGCCATGGTCAGCTGGAGCGCAGGCGAGTTCCGCAATGCAAAAAAGAGAACACCCATGAGTTCCCGAAACGATGGCCTGGGTGCTGTTTCACTTTCACCGGCCTGCCGCTTTCGCGCCGGCTCTCTGAAGCAGAGCATCACGCCCGCCAGCACGATGCCTATGCCACCCAGAAGATAGAAACAATTCCGCCAGCCAATGGCAGGGCCGAGATAGCCGACAATCAGCAGACTGATACCGACACCGATCGGCACACCCATGTAGTAGATACCCGATGCCAGACCAAGCCAGCGGCTGGGAAATTTGTCAGACAGCAAGGACATCGAGGTCGGCGTCATGATGGACTCGCCTACACCGATGAACATCCGTGGCAATGCGAGCGAAATGAATCCCTTTGCCATTCCCGACAATGCCGTCAACGCACTCCATGCGGCGAGTCCGATCGCAATCAGACGGGTCCGGTTGTACATGTCGGCAAGGGTGCCCATGAACAGGCCCATGGCCGAGTAGAAAAACAGGAAGATCAACCCGGTCAACAAGCCAAATTGGGCATTGGTCAGTCCGAGGTCCGGGACAATGAAGTTGGCAAAACTCGCAAGTAGCTGCCGGTCCACAAAATTCATGACGTTGAGTAGCGTCAGAAACGCAAGAAAGCCGTAGCTCCCCGCAGAAACACGGTCATCCGCCTGCTGCACTTAATGTCTCCCCCATTAACGTGACACACACGAAACCCTGCTGTCAGCGCAGCAGTTGCAGCCAGTGTACGACCGGCACGCCAGCAGCGGTAGCCAGATGCAATTGGCAGCCGACGTTCGCAGTGGCGATGAGATCGGGTGTATCGCTTTCGAGCGCATGCAACTTGTGTTCACGCAGTTCGTTTGCAATTTCGCCCTGCAACAACGAATAAGTACCCGCCGAACCACAACAGAGGTGCCGGTCAGGCACCTCCGTCAACACGTAGCCCGCCGTTCTGAGGATCTTTTCTACCAGGTCATGCACCCGCTGCCCATGCTGCAGACTGCAGGGGGAATGCCACGCTATGCGTTTGCCGGGCATCGCGGCCATCAGGGAGAGACCGGAAGCACTCAGATATTCTGCAACGTCCATGGTTTTGTCGGCCAGGCTCGCAGCCAGGTTCGCAAGCGGCGTTGAGTGCAGATGTCTGCCGTAATCCTTGACCGTCACCCCACAACCGCTGGCGGTTGAAATGATGGCTTCAGCGCCTGCAACGGCAGGCGCGAGGACTTTCACATTGGCAGCCATGGCCTTCAAGGCAGCTTCTTCATCACCCAGATGCAGGGCCAGCGAACCACAGCAACCTTCAGCAGGCACTTCCACACACTCGATGTTTCTTGCATCAAGCAAGCGACGCAGCTGCTGATTCACTTGCGGTGTGGACACCGATTGAACACAGCCTCCCAACAGGACAATCTTGCGGGCGTGTCTGACTGGAGTGGCCACTACGACCCGTGGTCCCAGCGGGGGCACCTGTTGTCGAAGTTGCTCGGGCAGCAATTTCCGAACCAGATTGCCAAGTTGCACCAAAACCCTGAAACGGATCCGGTTCGGGACGAAGTACTTGAGTCCGGCGATGATCAGTCGATCCCACAGTGTTCGGTCGTCAGCCATGTCTGCCCGGGCAATTTCCAGCAACTCACCGTACTGCACTCCCGAGGGGCACGTCGTTTCACAAGCTCGACAAGTGAGACAACGATCCAGATGCTGACGCAGGCGTGGCGACTGTTCCTGCGTTTCCAGGAAACCCTTGATCAGATAGATACGACCGCGCGGCCCGTCCAGTTCATCACCGAGCAACTGATAGGTGGGGCAGGTGGCGTTACAGAAACCGCAGTGCACACAACTTCGCAGGATGGTGTCTGCCCGTTGGCCGCGGTCAGTGGCCAGAAACAGATCAGGAAGTTGTGTCTGCATGGATCAATCCGGGATTAAAGACGTGTTCTGGATCAAAAGCATCCTTCAGTCGGCGCACCAGATCTGTCACCCGATCAGCCCGTAACGGCGACGATCCCCGCTGACAGGTAAACGCACCAGGCAGCAGGAAATCTGCAGACTTGTCCTGATCGCGCCAGCGAAGCGCTCCGGCCCAGTCAAGACAGATATCCGCAGGATCAGGTGGCGTAGCCGGAGGAACTGCACATCGCCACAGCCTCGTCGGGGAGGTATTTATTGTCAGCTCACCATCTCGCAGTCTGGTCCAGAAACCGGGATCATCTTCAACACCACCAAGTTTGCCAGCGATTTCGTTGACCACGGAGGATGCCCCTGCCAGACGCCAATGCAACTCGCCTGCGATCCAGGCGAGCCCTGACAGTGGCAATGATTGGCTTGCCCACGTGCGCATGCAAGTCACCGCTGCCGCAGCATCCAGTGTCGCCTTTCGATACTCCAATCGTTCCGGTTTGGGTGCGACACGAAGACTGGCAGACAGCAGGACACCCAATGCGCCTTCCGACCCGGTCAGCAATCGCGAGACATCAAAACCAGCCACGTTCTTGAATACTTCACCGCCAAAACGCAATCGCTCTGCGAGCCCATTCACCACTTCAATGCCCAGTACGCTGTCACGAAGCGAACCGCGAAACGGTCGCGAAGGTCCTGACAAGCCACTGGCAACCGCTCCGCCAAGTGTGCCCCGACCAGCAAACATCGGTGGATCAGCTGCCAGACACTGCCTGCGCTCATCCAGTGCGGCGGTGATATCGGACAGCGGTGTGCCTGCTCGCGCGGTGATCACAAGTTCATCCGGCTGATAGTTGGTGATGCCACTGTGCAGCTCCAGATCGAGATCTGCGTGACCGCCTGGCGGACCCAGTAACCGCGACTTGCTGCGATGACCCCGTATGGCCAGAGTGGACAGTGCCGCGCGTGCCGCGCGAACCCTCTCGATCACATCGGTTGCCACATCGGTCACTAAAATCGATCCAGATGCTGGAAGCGCCCGGTTCCTGAGTGCACATGCATGCCCCCCACTTCGACACAGCGCGCCAGCGTGGGGATTGCCTTGCCAGGATTGAGCAAACCATCGGGATCAAACGCCGCCTTTAGACGAGCGAACTGTTCCAGTTCAGCAGGACAGAACTGATCGCACATCTGATCGAGCTTTTCGACACCAACACCATGTTCGCCGGACACTGTGCCGCCCACCGCCACACAGCATTGCAGGATGCGACCGCCAAACTCTGCAACTTTGGCCAGTTCGCCGGGCTGGTTGGCATCGTAGAGAATGAGCGGATGCAGGTTGCCGTCACCGGCATGAAAGACGTTGGCCACCTGCAGACCATATTCGACCGAAAGACGTGCAATCTCGTCGAGCACCTGCGCAAGCCGACCCCGCGGGATCGTGCCATCCATGCAGTAATAGTCCGGCGCCAGACGGCCAACTGCCGGAAATGCAGCCTTCCGGCCCGCCCAGAGTCGTGTCTGCGAGGCTGCATCACGCGCGACTTCCAGACGAAATGCCCCTTGCGTCTGCATGGCTGCCTCGACCTTGAGCAGATCGGCTGCGACCTCTGCTTCGGTGCCGTCAAGTTCACACAATAGCAATGCTTCTGCATCCACCGGATATCCCGCGTGCACAAAGGCCTCAGCCGCCTTGATCGCCAGGCGATCCATCATTTCGAGCCCTGCAGGGATGAGCCCTCCGCTGATGATCGATGCCACTGCCTGCCCGGCAGCGGCCAGCGAATGGAAAGCCCCCAGCATGACGGCCTTCGCAGGTGGCAAGGGAGTCAACCGGACAATCACTTCCAGCACGATGCCAAGCAAGCCTTCTGATCCACACACAACCGCACGCAGATCCAGACCAAGAGGATCCTGGCCTTTGCCACCGAGTTCATGGACTTCACCATCCAGTGTCGCGACCACCAGACCGGCGACGTTGTGCACCGTCAGGCCATACTTGAGACAGTGCACTCCACCGGCATTCTCAGCAACGTTGCCACCGATGCTGCAGGCAATCTGCGATGAAGGATCCGGCGCATAAAAAAAGCCGAATCTGGCAACCGCTTCACTGATGGCCAGATTGCGAACGCCAGGTTCGACGCGCGCGATCGCGTTGGCCGGATCAACTTCGAGGATGCGATTCAACCGAGCCAACGACAGCAGCAAGCCGTCCTGCATGGGTCTGGCTCCACCGGACAGTCCAGTGCCGGCTCCGCGAGGAACAATTGGAATCTGGTGACGTCGACAGATCCTCAGGATCGCGAAGACCTGTTCACGAGTTCGTGGCAAGGCAACCGCCCACGGCACTTCGCGAAACGCGGTGAGCCCATCCGTTTCGTACGGACGTTTGCCAGCCGGATCCGTTACCAGACTGTCAGGCGGCAGCAATGCCTTGAGATCAGCGAGCGCTTGAGATTGGGACATGACGGGCTGAGTGTATCAGCCCGAGTGGCAACCCGTGCGGGGACCCGTGCGGGGACCCGTCGGGAAGCCGTCGGGGACGCTGATGCCAATTCCTCGCCCGGATCGAAACGGTCAGAACCTGTCAGAACCGATAGTTCAATGCCGCAAACGGGCCGTCCACGATCAGATTCGCAGATTCCACGTCGCCAAGTTCATCGAGTTTCAGACGCATATAACGATAGCCCACCTCAACGCCAAGGCCGAGATCAGAGTTCCAGCCCAGTGCACCGCTGTAGTCGAGAAAGTCCTCACCTTTCCAGTTGGCGGCCTGCGCGTTTGCAGCCATCCAGAAACCACTGAGGAGATCCCATTCCACAGCTGCGTACAGCATCGGAATCGTGCCGTCGAATTCAACTTCGGCCAGGTAGACGCCGCCAGAAATGGACGCGCTGCCATCGATTCTGCGTGCCGCCAGCCCCAGATCCAGGTTAAGCGCAGTGTCCAGCAGTCGATAATAGAGGATGGCATCGGTCATCTTGAGATCAAAGGTCGAGTCAACGGTGCCCGGCGGAATGAAGCTCACACCCGCAAGCACCACATCCCGCTCGATCTCTAATCCACCTTGCATGCCGATATCAGCCTGCTGCAGACGAAGATTCGGTACAAAGGGAATGGGATGTTCAAAAGCAACCGCCAGGACGTTGCCATCGTCATCACCCAGGCCCATGTCCTGCTTGGTGTCGACCCTAGTACCGTTGGATTGAATGTGACCTTCGCTGTTCTGGTGCCAGGTACCGGCGCCAGCATAAATACCGAACAAGGTTTCGGCGCTGACGCCATGGGCGAAGATTGTGGTCGCAGCAGCGACAACCAACCTGGCAAGGATCCTTCGAGCAGCCATAACAACCATCCATGGTGGGCTAGTGGCGAAAGTATAGAAGCCCATACCGGTTACGCTGTGAACTGGCTCACAGCGGGTTCAGGCACTGATGCGGGGACACGACACCATCGGCAGCGATGACCCTGCCCTCCAGGCGCCGTCAACTCGCTGTCGATCAGAGCATCATGCGCGATAGTGCCGATTCAGCTCACCGATGATGCGGAAGAAGTCGGCGCGGATTTCGGCAATGATTTCGGCTACCGGCCGTACAGAGTCGATCCTTCCACAGACCTGACCCGTCAACGCAATCGCGGCTTCCATGTCACCGCCAAAGTACAGATCGATGGCCCGGCCAAAATCGCCCATCGCATTTTTTTCCGTGTCGAACTCCAGCTTTGTGGTCTTTTGCGTGCGCAGGGCGCGCAGTGCCGGCGACTGATGCCGATTCAGGAAGACCGTATCGGTTTCTTTCGCGGTCACGATTGCCGTCTTCCAGTTCTGGTGTACCGGCGACTCGAGCGCGGACACCATGCGGGTTCCCATCTGAATACCTTCTGCACCCAGTGCAAACGCTGCGACCATGGAGGAGCCATCGACAAATCCACCGGCAGCAATGATGGGGACACTCACCTGAGACCGCACCAGCGGCAGCAGGACCATGGTCGCAACATCCCTGGGATTCTTGAAACCACCTCCTTCACCACCTTCGACAACAAGACCGTCCACGCCACACTGAACTGCCTTTTTGGCAGCCGACAGGTTGGGAACGACGTGATAAACCGTGAGCCCGGCCTTCTTGAGTTCTTCGGTGTAACGTTCCGGACTGCCAGCGGAAGTCGTGACAAACTTGACGCCCTCGTCAATCACAAAACGGACGATGTTCGGGTCGCGAACAAATGCCTGCGCAATGTTCACACCAAACGGCTTGTCCGTGAGTGTCCGCATCTTGCGGATTTCCTCCCGAACAGCGTCGAGTTCGCCGGACGACGTTTCAATGATGCCAAAGGCGCCTGCATTACTGACAGCAGAGGCCAACTGTGATCGTGCAATCCACCCCATGGGGGCCTGTACGATGGGAATCTCTACACCCAGGTCGCGGGTCACTCGATTGTCAAAGCGCATTCATCACTCCTGAAGGGAAGTTTTTTGGGTCCGGCCCGGACTATTCATGAACATTCTACTGCGGCTGCCGATAGTCGTGAAAACACAGTGTGTGCTCCCTCCAAGTGCTCGCCGTACTGGTAAGTACGACTGCGCGCCTGCAAGGGCGCACCACGCTGTCTTTCCCGCATCTCGTCACTGGCGACGAACCTTCATGAATAGTCCGGGCTAAAGCACAACGGGAAGCTCCAGGAATTCTTCATAAATGCGGCGCTGGTGGGCGGCCAGACGAGTCGAGATCGCATCCAGCAATCGTTCGTCCTGACAGGCATAGGCACTGCGAATCATGGGTGTTGTCTGCATCAAGGATTCAGGCAGCGGGATCAACAGGTTGGCAAACGTCGCCCAGTAGATATCCGCGGCAGTGAACTGGTTGGCAACAAGGTAGTCGCTCTGCTCGAGTCGGTTCGAAAGCATACGCAGGATACTGGCGACACGACGATGTGCAGACTCGGCATGCACGGGGTTGTGACCATACTTCCCTGCCAGATATCGGCTGACCCCCGCAGGAAAGGCGACACTGGTGGTATCGCCGATCATCACCAGTCGTTGGGCCCAGCCCAGCCCCATTTCGCCGCAGATCTCATGGGCAACGCCAAACAGGTCGACACGATCTTCCGCGTCATCCGGTATGAGAGGCGTTGAATCCGAAAGACGTTCGGCCAGGATCAGAATCTCTGGCCAGCCCGTGCGGGGCTTTTCGTTGTCATACAGCACGACGGGGACAGAACTGTTGCCATAGTGATGTGCTATTGCCTGTGGCGGGTCGCTGTCTGCTTGTGCGCCATACAGGCAATTCAGTCCCTTGGCATGGAAAATCCCCTTTGCCGCTTCCGTCCAGGGCGACGGAACGCCGCGCAGGACCGTCATGCGCAGTCCTTTTGCTTCGCGGATGTCAGTGATCGACACAAACTTCGACATCTGCCTGTCTCTTGAACACCTGGGCGCAGGATTGTAGTGGGCTTCAGGTATCCAGACCAATCGCTTTCTCGTTTACACTTCTGACACGTCGGCAGGCAGTCAACTCGTGGTCTGCCCGAGCGGCGTGCAGCGTTCCGAAATCGGGGTATCGGTCGACACGACCGGGACCATCGGCCTGAAAAACGTAGCGCCTTTGACAAACCAATCAACACACCGGTGCGCGGGCACCTTCGTCAGGAGCAGAGTCAATGTCTTTGATCAACTTCGAACTGCGAGGTCACGTCGCGCTGATCACCATCAATCGTCCGGATGCCCGCAACGCCATCAATCCGGAGGTGGCAGTGGGTCTTGCCGACGCCTGGAAAAGAGTTCGGGATGACAACGACGTGCGAGTCGCCATCCTCACGGGTACCGGTTCGACGTTTTGTGCCGGCGCCGATCTCGGACAACTCATTCCACTCATGAGCGGTGCACGCAAACCGGCCAACGAATTCGACGAACGTGTCCTCAAGGATCCCTCTCTGACCAGTGCGGCGCTGCTTCGCAATTTTGATCCCGAAAAACCCGTGATTGCTGCGATCAATGGCCATGCCATCGCCGGTGGGATGGAAATCGTGCAAGGCACCGATATCCGGGTGGCCGTTGCTGGCGCGAAGTTTGGTGTGCAGGAAGTGAAATGGGCCATCTTTCCGGCCGGTGGTTCGACGGTGCGACTGCCCGTTCAACTGCCGTATGCAAAGGCAATGGAACTGTTGCTGACAGGCGATCTCATATCCGCTGACGAAGCACTGCAACTGGGTTTTCTCAACTACGTGGTCGAGGACCCGGTCGCCAAGGCCATGGAAATTGCCAACAAGATCGCCGCCAACGGCCCTATCGCAGTGAAAGCAATTCGCAAGTCGGTCAAGGAGTGCCTCGGCAAACCCGAGGGTGAAGCCATGCAGATCGAATCCCGAATCTCCGGGCCGGTCTTTCGCACCAGGGATGCCCAGGAAGGTCCTCGCGCTTTCATGGAAAAACGCCAGCCGGTTTACAAAGGCGAATAACACCCGGCAACCGGACTGCCAGGATGGCAGCCCGTGTAAGCGTTCTTGTCAGCAAACGTCAGAAAAGTCAGATGAGGTCAGATGAGGTCAGAAGGCCACCTTGGACCGCAGATCGGGCAACACATAACCCTGGGCTTCAAGATTGGCCCGTACGACCTTCTTGTCCATCTTGCCCGTCGAAGTCAGCGGAATACGCTTCACCTCGATGATGTCGTCAGGTAGTTGCCATTTGGCAAATGCCCTGGCGCAATGGTCAAGCACTGCTGAATGGTCGAGTACAACACCTGCCTGCAGCACGACCAGTGCTACTGGTCGTTCGTCCCACTTCGGATGCGGATGGGCAACCACACACGCCTGCGCGATGCCAGGCATGGCAACGATGTGATTCTCCAGGTCCACGGACGAAATCCACTCCCCGCCACTTTTCACCAGGTCCTTTGAACGATCCGAGATGATCAGGTACTCCTCCGGATCGATCTTGCCGACATCCCCGGTGACCAACCAGCCATCATGAAACTTCTCCGGTTGCGGATTGTTGAAATACTCCGAGCAGATCCAAGGACCGCGAATGAGGATCTCGCCAACGGTCTCACCATCATGGGGGAGCCGCTTGAAGTCCGCATCGAAGATATCGATCTCAAGGCCGGGCATCAGCAGGCCAGCCTTGCACACATTCTGGAACTGTCGGTCTTCGGACAGCGACAACTGACTACGCTTCATGACCTTGCGGGACAGGGTTGCGAGCGGAGAAGTTTCAGTCATTCCCCAGCCCTGGATCATCTCGACACCCAACGTATCCCAGTACCATCGAATGAGGAACGGTGGCGGCGCGGATCCACCACAGGTGAGCCGACTGAGTTTGCTGAAATCGTACTTGCCGGGGTTGGCCTCGATCAGACCCTTGATTCCCTGCCAGATGGTTGGCACACCAGCGGACACCGTCACCTCTTCCGAGGAGATGAGTTCAGCCAAGCGGCCCATGGTCATGAAACGATGCGGCATCACCTGCTTGCAGCCCAACATCATTGCCGACCACGGCAGCCCCCAGCCCATGGCATGGAACATGGGCACGATGCCACACAGGGTATCCGTACCGGATAAGCCCATGCTGTCGGTCATGCACTGCGCCATCGTATGCAGATACTGGGAGCGGTGTTCATACTCAACGCCCTTTGGATTGCCGGTGGTACCACTGGTGTAACAAAGGCCGAGCGGTGAATTTTCATCGATCTGTGGCCATTCGTAATCCGTCGGGTGGCCAGCAATGAACGCTTCGTAGTCAACGGCTTGGGGTAGCGTCGTCTGCCAACCTTCGAATCCCGATTCAGTGGCCACGACGACCCGTTCGACGGTCGGGATGCGCCCCTGCAGCACTTCAAGCATGGGCAGCAGATCTGCATCGACGATGATCAGCTTGTCGGCCGCGTGGTTGATGATGTACTCGAGGTCCTTGTCGGACAGACGCACGTTCAGCGTATGCAGCACGGCGCCCATTCCCGCCGTCGCGTGATAGGCCTCGAGGTGGCGGGAACCATTCCACATGAAGGTGCCAACACGATCACCAACCCTGATACCTGCCCGGGTCAGCGCGTGCGCAAGTTGATGAGCCCGATCACGGGTCTGGCGGATGGTCTGTCGACGAACACCATCTGCAGTTGCAGTGACGATGTCGTCCTTTGGTGACAGCCGCGCCCCACGATCAAGGATCCTCGACATCAGGAGCGGTGAGTGTTGCATTGCCACGCTGGGTTCCCCTCAAACCTAAGAGGGGCACGAGTTTACAAGTGCGCGCGTCGTCCTGTCATGGCTCGAATCGAGTCAATCAGCGCCGAGACGCCCATGCAATGACATGTGGAAGATCACATCCGGCGAACTGTTGCTGTAAAGATCTTCGACGACACCAAGATCCAGCCAGAGGGATGGTTTGAAGAAGAGGCGCCCACCCAGGGTTCCCTGCAGGCCAGTCCGACCCAGCAAGCTGACATCGATATCAAACGGCGCACCCTGTGCGTCCGCCTGCATGAGCAATTGAACCCGATCATGCACCCGGTACCCGAAGCCCAGGTGCCCGACGGGCATGAAGTCCTTCTGCAACCGGGGCAGCAGCTCACCTTTGCCCAGGTACACACCACCGACCATCGCCGTCATGCTCAATCGCGGCAGGCCAAAGACGTCGACCTGACCGTATTCCAGCCAGGCGCCAGCGTCCGCCGCACCCGAGCCCGACAGGGAGTTCACACGCCCAGTGGGAAGTTTGACAAGGCTGCGCACAGCCAGCGAACGCTGAGGGTCGTTCAGCAGCGATCGGCCGAGGTAAAGCCGTACATCGCCAAGATCCTGTTCAGGATCACGCAGATCTACGACGGTGTTGCCATCAACCTGCACTGAGTAGAAGAGACGATCTTCACGCACAAGATCCCGCCCACCGGCGCCGAAGCCGAAGCTGTCATGAAAGCCGTCAATGAATGAATCAAGAAAACCACCATCATGTCTGACCCAGGGAACCTCGACACCCCAACTCCAGACATCTGCAAATACCTGTCGGTAAGACAGGTTGGTCAGCGTTGTTTCGCCATCAAACGCAGCGATGGCATTATCACCCAGATCACCGCTGAAGATATTCCCGTGATCTATGGAAAGCGAAAGAGAATCGGCGGAGGAGCGCATGACCGGCACACCGAACAAGAGGGCGGCAGGCGAGGTATTGCGGATGAGCAGGGGAGACGCCGCGGCGTCCTGCGCAGCCGCGCCGTTCGCCACTTGCATCAGTACAAGGACCAGACAGCAACCCATTAAGGCATGCCACACGGTGCTCTCCTTCGTAGGCCTTATTTGGGCTTATTTGGGCTTATTTGGGCTTATTTGGGCTTATTTGGCCTTATTTGGCCTTCTTGGGTCTGCTTTCCGGGCAGCCACTTTTCAGTATTTTGCCAGATCACCTCGACAAACTGATAGCGCGTTCCGCGAACTTTATATGACTACAGCTCGCGGGTTACCCGGTTACGCCCATCCTTTTTCGATTGGTAAAGACAGGAGTCGGCACGTTCGATCAGATCACTCACCGACTCACCAGCGCGATAGCGGGATACACCCATCGACACCGTAACGTTCAGTGGTTTGTCAGTCTCGGTCGACTTGATGGTCTGGGTCTCGATGATCGCCCGAATGCTGTCGGCCAGCATGGCGGCGCCATCGATCGGTGTTGCAGGCAACAGGATGGCAAATTCTTCGCCACCGTATCGCGCCAGCAGGTCCCTGCCTTTGACACACTGATCCATTTCCTGCGCAACAAAACGCAAGACCTGGTCACCTACCAGATGACCGTGGGTATCGTTGAACTTCTTGAAGTGATCGATATCGACCAGGACCAGGCACAGCTCAGAGCCATCGGCAACGGCCTCCCCGGTCATCCGGGCAGCTGCCTCATCAAAGGCTCGACGGTTGGCGACGCCGGTGAGTGCGTCGGTGCGTGAATCACGACTCAGACGGCTGATCTGGGACCTCATCTCGGTAAGTTCACCCCCCATCGTGTGCAACGAGGCTTCAACTTCCTGCGCGCGCACTCGAGTCTTCTGGGTTTCCCGAACCAGATTGACCACCAGCTGGTTCAGGCCCTCCTGGTTGGGACTGCTGCCCAGCGCACTGCCGGCGGCGTTCAGCACTTCCGAGTACGCACTCATGTCACTACCAAGGCTGCTGACCTCCTGGAGCACCGAATTCACGGCTTCCCGGACTGCACACTGGATGCCATCCACCTCAGCCGACACTTCGTCGACAAAGTACTTCTCGTAGATCCGGCGACACTGGTCAGCGCTGAAACTCAGCCCTTGTTTGATGTGCGATTCAAGTTCCGAACACAACTCATCGTTCCGATGGGTTACATAGTCGTACCAGACCGCGTAGTTCTGGGGAATCGTCGGAACACGCTGTTGACTCATCATCGGTAGAACGCGCTTCAGGACCCGGACCGATTCGTCCAGTGACATGTCGAAATGTGTTGACATAGGCATGATTTCCAAGTTCTCACCCCTAACGCTAGTCCAGAATCGAGTTTTGTCCTGCGTCCGAACCAGGATTCTAATTACGTGTCCAGGGCTACCTGCTTTGCCCATTTGTAGTCCGCCTTGCCATTTGGCGCACGACGAACCACGTCGACAAACAACACCGAGCGAGGCACCTTGTAACCGGATAGATGCCCGCGTGCGAACTCGATCAGTTCCTCTGCCTGACAGCCCAGCCCCTCGATGACCTGTTCCCGATAGGCAGTCACCGCCACGATCCGCTCACCAAAACGGTCATCAGGCACCCCAACCACCAGACAGTCCAGGATATCCGGATGACGCTTGACCGCTTCTTCTACTTCTTCCGGGAAAACTTTTTCGCCGCCGGTATTGATGCAAACACTGCCACGACCCAGCAGGGTAATGCTGCCGTCGGCTTCGACCTGGGCGTAGTCACCGGGAAAGCTGTAGCGCACGCCATCGATCTGTCGAAACGTCGCCGCCGATTTCTCCGGATCCTTGAAGTAGCCAAGGGGCACAAAAGCGCTAGTTGCCACACGGCCAATTTCCCCGGAACCGGGCTGCACCTCATGGCCTTCATCAGCAAAAACGCGCACTCCCGCGTTAAGTGCAAATTTGGCTGTTTTTGCACTCGCAGAGCGCGTTGTGACCGAGGACCCCATGCCGCCTTCGGTTGATCCCATGACGTCGAGCAATACAAAGTCGCCGTGCTTCAACAGCCCGGCTTTGGTTTCCGCACTCCACATGACACCACTGGAGATGATCTGCTTCAGGCTCGAAACGTCATAGGGATTACCTCGTACACTCGCCGCGTCCAGCGCGCCCAGCAGGGGCCTTGCAAACGCATCACCCACGATGACCAGGTCGCTGACCCGATAAGTATCCACCAACCCCCAGAGGTGATCCGGGTCAAGACCCAGCCTGGATGTCGTGACCACCGTGCCACCGAGAATCATGGGCATGAAGGAACCGAGCCAGACCCCGGTGCCATGCATCAGAGGACATGCCGGCAGACTCACGGGTTTGTCGACGATTCCAGGCAACAAACCGATCAGATCTTCAACGGTTGCCGGCGGGGTCAGGCCCCTGCCACCCAGCCCCATGGCTGCAAAAAACTGACAGAAGGGTCCACCCGGATACATCACACCTTTGGGCATCCCTGTCGTCCCGCCGGTGTACAACATGTAGACATCTTCGGAAGAGCGGGAGATTCGCGCCATCGGGCTCTGGGTGCGGAGCGCCTTTTCGTATTCCACCGCACCTTTCAACAGGGATTCGGTACCGTCATCTACCTGGATATACAGCTTTACCTTTGGCAGGCGCTGGCGAATCTCCCATATTCTGGCCGCGTAGGCGGCCTGAAACACGACTGCCTCAACATCGGCGTTGTCGAGCAGATAGACCAGTTCATCAGCCTTGTATCGATAGTTGACGTTGATCGGGCAGCCGCGAATCTTGAACACGGCATACTGGGCTTCCAGATACTCGTTGCAGTTGTGCAGATACAGCCCGACCTTGCTGTCCTGGCCAAGGCCGTGCGCCGACAGGAGTGAGGCAAGCCTGGCTGCCCGATCATCGTATTCCCGCCAGCTACGGATCTGGCCATCACAGATCAAGGCCGCTCGTTCCGGCTGCAGATCACTGATGGACTCAAAGACGTTGGCAAAATGAAAATCCATGCCCCCCCTCTCTACCTGTCAGCTGAACCACCAAGACCACGAATTCGTCAGTTACGCCACTTCTGCGGCTTTTCCGCGTCGTTGGTGGCCGTTCTGTTTGACGTTTAACGAAAATTCGCTGGCATGGAAGTTGATATGAAACCCACAAAGTGTCAATCAATACATTGGAGCATCGATGAACATTATCCGCAGACCCGTCCTCGGATATCCCCACACCCGGTTTGTCGCCGTTGTCCTGGCAATTTCACTCACTGCCATGCTGGGACTGGCGTTGCCATCGAAGGCCGACGTCACCACCGGGATTGCTGATCTGCTGGCTACCTGCGAGCACTGCAGTTCAACAGTGGTCCCGAACTCGAACAGCACACTGAACTGACCAGGAGACCTGCACCATGGATCGTCGAATTAGAACTGCCCTGATGCTGGACAAACGTAACAGCTGGATCGGTGGTGTCTGCGCCGGCATCGCCCACACGAGTTGAATGGACCCGACAGTCATCCGGGTTGCAGTAGTAATCGCCGCCCTGTTCCTGCCCAAACTGGTGGTGGCTGCCTATCTGCTGGCCTGGCTGGTGCTCGATCCTCGAGAGTCGGATCGCGTCTGAGTAGCCTCACCGGATGCTGGACACCGGACCAGGCAGCCACCACCGGTCGGACCGGGCGATTGTGCGTCGGCCGCCAACGCACGAAAATCTTCCGAGAAGCCGCTCAACCGCTCCGTCATCCGCTTGCGTTGCTGGTCGGTAGCGGTCCGCAGCATCATGAGTGTCACGTCACGTCGAAGCGCATCGTTTGACTTGCTCACCGCAGTGAACTCAGGGCTCCAGAAAGTTTTGCGCTCTTCTACCAATCGCCTGTACCGGGCATCAAATCCACTCGCGTCACCGCGGCCAGCCAGAGCCTGCAGGAATGCAGCCTGCCAGCGCCGACGGTACTCGACCCACAACAGCTGTTCCGGCTGATAACGAAGCGACTGAGCCTGCAGATAGTCCCGCTGCTCGCGAGTCAAAGACCCCAGGAAGTACTTTGCACCATCCTGCATGGATTCAGCCCAGTTCTCGCGAGCTTCGCTCAATTCAACATCCAGTTCTTCCTCCACGAACTCTTCATTCGCCTGCTCCAGGTTGGCCGGCAATTCAGCAACCTGGGCATCGGTCAGGGAGAGCATCAGTTCGACGGTCATCGACATGGCTTCCGCCTCGATTCGTTCGGCCCAGGTCGTGACATCCTGAACCATCGCTTGAAGCGCTGGTTCCGTGAATTCCTGATTGATCTCGCCAGTCAGACGATCCAGCCGATCAGCATAAACAGGCAGTTCGGAAACACGATGCCAGTGCAGCAACCGATCGAGTTCAGCCCTGAAGTAGCCATCCTGACGGTCGTCAAAGTCCACATAATCGGCAATCTGCCAGCGTGCCAACCGGTCAAGGTTGTTGTAGGTTGCCGAGATGGTGCAACCCGTCAACAGGAAAAACAGGACGCCACCCAAACACCATCGCAAGGCCTGCCTCATCATGATTCCTTACCGTTGACATGGGACAGGGTGGAAGTTCTCGCCGGTAACGGTCCAATCACTTCAGTGACAGACTCGACACTCGAATTGATCGGACGCTTGCGAAATCGCTCGATCTCGCCTCGAATGATGCCAATGACATACGTCAACACGGTCAGGTCATCGAGGTAGCCAATACCGAGCAGGAAATCCGGAACCACATCGATCGGTGTCACGAAGTAGAGGATTCCGGCTGCACCAAGAATCAACGACTTTAAGGGCACGTCGCGGTACTCCCCAGTCGCATAGGCTTTCAGCAACTCGACCAGGGTGGTCAGGTCCTCACGAACGCGCTGGATCGCGGCTCCAGGTCGACTCACGGACAACAGCTTGTCATCGGCATCGCGGCCAAGATTGCCCAGTTGTCTGTTTCGAACCAGCACCTCTGCCAACTTCAGATAGCGCCGCAACTGCCAGGGTTTGCTCATGTCGTCACCTCTGCGGTAATTCCGTCGACCTGCCGATCAGGATCTGTGCCGAGCAGAAATCGCAGAATCCAACGGCTCGTCAACGATTCGTCGGTCGGCTTTTCCAGGGAGTCGAGCCCCTCGTTGTAAACCTCCGCGCCGAGCATCTCGCGCCGAAAGCCGATGAGCGACCTGGAGAAGGGTTTGCGAAACTCCGGGTGTCCCTGGAACGTGATCACATTGTCACCCATGGTGAAGCCCGCAATCCGACAATTTGCCGAGGATGCAAAGATTCTGGCCCCACCAGGGAGCATCGTTACCTGATCCTTGTGACTCGAGAGCAGATTGATCCGGTCAGAAGCCGGCTGCATCCAGCCAGACTGCTCGCAAATTTGTGTTTCCTTGACACCCACCTCCCAGCCAGACGCTGCTGGCCGCACTTCGCCACCAAGAAAATGTGCCAGCAACTGATGGCCAAAACAGATGCCAACGACTTTTTTGCCTGCCTTGATCTCGCCATCCAGGAAGACAGCGAGCCGTTTGATCCAGGGCAGTTCGTCATACACACTGTGCCGAGAACCGGTAATGACATAGGCATCAGCCGCACCTGCGACTGGCAGGCGTTGCCGCACGTCGAGTGTCAGTAACTCGATCTCCGGGTGTTCAAGCAGATTGCCAAACATGACCGGATAGTCGCCAAACTCCGGCTGAAACTGCTCGAGCACGTTGTCTGTCTGGAGAAGCACTACGCGCAACGGGGAAGGCCAACGGCGATAGGTCGGGGAATGATCGCGCATCGTGCCCGGCGGGTGCCAGTACTTTGCCTTTTTCATCGCCGCCGCCTCATCGCGGCCGCCTTGCCGCATCAATTGAATCAGCACCGCAAAGGCTGTGGATAACTATGAGGATAAGTTGTTTGCAGCCTCCAGAACCGGGGTCCGAAAGCGCTTGGACGGATTCGCAGTCGGCTCACCGTATGGATTAAATAACTAATGTAAATCAATCACTTGAGAAGCTAATTACCTGAAGATGCTCAAGCTTGACGCCCATCTTGATCCATGGTCAAGTGATTTTCCGGGAATGTGCATAACAGAACGCGGGCATCGAGTTAGCAGATACTAACGGGAGAATCCTCGCCATTACTACGCAGGTCACGTCAGTTGTCATGAAATTGCAACGAAAGGTGGTCGTCAGAATACCCGCATGGTCAGCTTGTCAGGCGTGCATGAATCCCCAGAGCGCCGCGAGAACCACACCCAAGGCACCGACCAGCCAGCGCAGTTGCGGGCGTAATCGTCCGGGCCTGGACGATGCAGAGGCCCTCATTGCAACGGTACTTCCAATTCCGGCGCTCGGCTGTCGGACCAAGGAAGCAACCTCAGCCCGTCGGTGGGTATCGTCCAGCTTGCGCGCGGGTGCTCGTTGCAGTTCGACCAACAGCAGGCGTCTTGCCTGCCGGTATTCGTCCCTGGTCGACTCTCCTGCCGCATGCGCACGCGCAATCCGCCGCAACCGCTGGGATAACGGGCTCAAGCGCATGAGCTTCATGACAACTCCCGGACGAATCGGAAACCTGTTGCATCATCAATGGTGTCATCGATCTGGTCTGTGGTCTGTGCCACACAACGTTCGCCAGGGTCGCGAAAACTGCCACCAGCAGCAAGCGTCTGGTCGCCGTCGATCACCAGCTCCCTGACGTTACCCAACACGTGCCACAGGCCATTGACATCGGCGAGCCCTTCTTTGGTCATCGTCGGGCGCTGTGCACCCATATACCGCCCTCGACAGTGACGAACACCACCACGTGAAGAACTGGCCAGCAGCCCCCACTCCACCAGGGTCGGCAACCGATACTGGTGTCCGGTACGTTGACTCAGCCAGCGTGCATATTCTTCGACCAGCGCCGTCGGCACACCGGTCACCGGAAAGTCACTGGATTGCAGATGACACCGCCCCGTGTCATCGCAGAACGCCGCAAACTCACGCGTACTGATTTCGGAGCGTGTAATGGCAAACGCCTCACCTCCTGTAGAAGCCAGATACACCACCAATTCCGGGGTTGGGGTGGCCACGGCCTGATCCTGACAAGTACGGGGCGCAGAACCATCCTCGCTTGGCTGCGCACATGGATCGGGTGACTCGAATTCGAGTTCGACCAGCCCTTCAAGCCGGGCGGTGGCATCATTACGCAAGCTGTTTGCGAGTGCAGCATCGACGGATCCAAGCTCGGTGATGCACTCATCAAGCCGGGAGTTGGTACGCTTGGCAGCCTCATTCACAAATATCGCCTCATCTTCATGACGCCGGATGACCTGGGCCAGTTTCACGAGATCCAGGCGCAGACAGGATGCCGACAAAACGTCTGTCAGCTGTCGCATGGCTTTGTGGTCCGGTTCTGCTTTAGCGGCTGCCGCGATGCCGGGCGTCGCCGGCTGCTTCGCCTTGACCGGATTACCCCCGGCAACCTGCAGTTCGCGGCTCACTTCACCCGCAAACGGGAAGGGTTGCAGCGCATCCGCCAGACGCCTGGCGCCCTGCTGATCACCAGCTTTCAATCTGCGCCGGCCTTCTTCTGCCAGGAGCTGGACTACCTGGTCCCGGCTGCCGATGACACCGCCGAGCAATTCCGGCATCAGGAGTTTCCCGATCTGTTCGAGCGCCTGATGCACTTCCCGCAGACCGGCAAGCGATGCCAGCGTCTGCTCACGGGTCATGGTTATACCTGCGGGTACGGCCACGGTGTCGAGCACCTGTTTCAGCCGTTCCGCGATCGCCTGGTCCAGACTCTTCGCAGGCGCCAGGAACTGACTGTCGAAGTAGAGAACCAGCGCCTGTGCCAGAGGTTGCCGGGATTCAATGGCACTGGCGACCAAGGCAGCGGCCTGTTGTTTGTAGATTACGGCGGCTTCGCCCGAGGTGTCGATAGCCGCCAGGCTCTGCAGTTCCGCATCCAGCCGGTGCAACCAGAGGCTGTCGAGTTCCGGCTCTTCGATCAGGCTGCTCACCCGCGCTGTCTGCACGTCCAGCAATGTGACCTGCCTGACTTCGTCACGCACGTCTTCAATCTGCGACCCCTCGATGACCCACGAACCCGTGAGTGCCACCAGAAGAGTCGCCGCGACAGCGGCTATCGATCCGGCCCTCCAGAGCTGCCTTCCGGCGAGCGCGGTCTGCAGTTCTTTCACACTCGCCAGGCGATCTGCCCGACGCAATGCCAATGCCGACCGCAGCGCCCGCCACTGGGCCAGATTCAGTTGTCGAGGCCGTTCCGGCGTTACCCCGGCAGCAAGTGCTTCATCCGCGGGAAGCCGATTGTATGGATGGCGCCCGGTCAGCACGAGATAGATGACCACCGCCAGTGCGTAGAGATCATCGCGCGGTTCCGGTGTTTCCCCCTCGATCATCTCGAGGCTTGCGTACACGGGTGTGAGCGCTGCCAGCTGGGCGGGATCAAATGCAGTGTCTTCGCCTTGCGCATGCTGCAGTCGCGCCGCCCGCGCCAGACCAAAATCCAGGATCTTGGCCAGATTCTGGTCCGTGACAAAGACGTTGCCGGGTTTGAAGTCAGCGTGCACGACACCATTTTCATGGGCGTATTGCAGTCCCTCACACATGCCGTTGATGACGGACCACGCAATCTCGTCGGGCAGACCATGCGGATAAGCCTGCATGAGTTCCGCCAGTTCACGGCCCTGCAACAGCTCCATGGTCATGAAGGGAACGTTGCCGTCCTTGTCAAAGTCGAATATCGAAACAATGTTGTGGTGGGAGAGTTGCTGTGATCGGGAGGCTTCCCGTTCAAGCGCAATGAACGCCTCCGGGTGTCGACGTATATCGGCGTTCAGTACCTTTACTGCCACATAGGGATGACGATCCCGTGCTTCGACCTTGCGCAGGTCCTTGGCACGATAGACTGTGCCCATGCCACCGCTGCCGAGCCGATCGTCGAGCACAAACCGGCTCTTCAGCACACGCGGTGTAGCCTGATCCGTGGCAGCTTCCCGAGCCGACGAATCATCCGTTCGATCACGGCTGCGTGGCCGCAGTACCGTCAGATCCCTGGGAATGGACTGATCCATGATGGCGTCTCAACCGGCGAGTGCGCTGACGACGACAAGTGACACGTTGTCCTGCGCCACGCCGTTCAGACAGGTTCGGAGCAACTGCTCTGCAACCGCCTCCAGTTCCCCTCCCAGTCGGGCTTCGACATCTGCCTGTACAAGCTCCCGATACAAGCCGTCTGAGCACAGGAGGAATCGATCACCAGGCTCGAGATCAAAGACAACCAGGTCAAGATGCAGCGGACCATGCCCGCCCACGGCCCGGGTAATGACATTGGTATCCGTCGTCAGTGCCTCTGCCTCCGTGACATCGCCAACATCCAGCAGATCCGACAACGGGTTGTGATCGCGGGTGACCTGCTCGAGTCGTCCGGAACGCAAACGGTACAACCGGCTGTCACCAGCCCACATTGCCACTCCGTGGTCACCAGTCGCCACAAAAATGACGACCGTACTGCCTACCGTTGCTCCGGCGAATCTGGTTTTGCCGTAGTCCTGCAGCGCCGTATTGACCTGCAACAACACGTCTTCAACCTCGTCGATGCGGTCCACCAGTTTTTGCTGGGACCCGAACTCGATCGTGCGCAGAGCTTGCGCAATGGCGCGGCTCGCATAGTCACCTGCTTCATGACCACCCATGCCATCGGCCACCATCCACAGGCCGGCTTCCGGTCTATCCAGAACGGCGTCTTCATTCAAACGGCGGACGTTGCCACGATGGGTTCGATGGGCACTGACAAAGGTCAACGCCGGTGCCAGCAACTGGGCTTCAGACATGGCTGTACCTCAATGCAGTGGTCAGGGCCAGTGGTGTACCAAGACTGAACCAGCCTTCACCCCACATGGGCAGACGATCCCGATGCAGCAGACGCACATGCTCGTCTTCGGTCTGCACCAGCGTGCCGTTGGTGGAATGATCAACGAGTTCAAACCGATGACCACGTTCGGGAAATTCGATGGTGGCGTGACGTGCAGAAACAAACGTTCCAGCTATGCACAGATCTGCTTCGGCTGAATCACCAAGCAGGAATGTGGTGCCAGGTGTGATGACATATTCCCGATCCATCCAGACGAGGACCAATCGGGAAGGAACGCTCTCCCTGTTGTCTGACGACTCCCTGTCGCTCTTCACGCGCAGTTCCTGATACGGGCACCTGCGGCAAAGCATAGGCAAAAACGCAAACAGCGGGTGATAACCCCGTCACATGCACATGACGGAGTTATGTCGTCATCAAATCAGATTGGCGTCACCACGCTGTCGTCACCACACTGTCAGACTTTTCGGGCGGCCTTGAAGTCTGGTGCGCGCTTTTCCATGAATGCAGCGATGGCTTCCTTGTGCTCCGGCGAAACATACGCCGCCTTCAGCCCCTCACCCTCCCGCTGCTGGATCAACTTGAGGTCCGTCTCGGCCGCATTCTGTGTCGCCAGTTTCTTGATCATGCGCAGCGCAGCCTGCGGGTTCTCCCCCATGGAGCGGGCAACCGCGATGGCTGACTCCACCAGGTCCTCAGGTGCAACCACCCGGTCGACCAGCCCGAGGCTGAGCGCCTCGTTGGCATCAACCGTGCGACCGGTGAGCATGAGTTCGTTCGCCTTGCCAAAACCGACCCGGGCAAACACAAATCGGGAACTGGCAAGCTCCGGCACCAGACCCATCTTCACGAAGCGCAACGAAAGTTTGGCGTTGGTGCTGGCAACGAGGTAGTCCATCGGCAGGATCAGCGTGGTGCCCAGGCCGATCGCAGCACCATTCACTGCGGCAACCACTGGTTTGGAATCCCGCATGAGACCCACCCAGTCCTGCGCACGTGTACTGCGTCCCAGTGATGCCCCTTCCGACTGGGCCTTGAATACCGCTTCAATATCGGCGCCAGCGCAGAAACCACGTCCTGCACCGGTCATGACCATGGCGCCGATATTGTCATCGGCATTGGCGGCAGTCACGGCGTCCGCCAGTTCTTCTGCCATCTGATAGGTCCACGCGTTCAATCGTTCCGGTCGATTGAGCGTAATCAGGCAGACGTCGTTGCGATTCTCGGACAGTATGGTCTGGTAAGTCATAGCTCCTCCTGTTGGCGGATACGCTCAGATCAACAGCAGGATGCCGCCGATGATCAGGACCGCACCCAGAATGTGTGAAATAGAGATCTTCTCTCGAAGTATCCAGACGGCCGTGACAAAGGTAAACAGCAACTCGACCTGGGCAACTGCCCGGACCAGGGCCGCGCTGACCATGGTCATGGCGGTGAACCACCCGGCCGACGCACCCGCACCTGCCAATCCAACCCACACACCTTCCCGCCTCGCACGCCACACCGCCCGGAGTTGTCCGGGCTCCCGCATCGCCAGATAAAACCCCATCAGCAACACCTGCATGCCAAGCGCGACCGCAAGCGTCGTGGCAGCGCGTTCAACGGCGTCGCCTTCAGCCAGCGCCAGAGACGCAGCACGATACTCGACTGCCGACAGCGCAAAGCCGCTGCCGGCCAGCAAGCCCAGGACCACCGCTCGCTTGCCCACCAGAAATTCCCTGATTGACGACTTGCCGGACAACAACAGCACGCCGACGAAGGAAATCGCGATACCGATCAGCATGGACCACGTCAGGGATTCACCAAACAGGATGAATCCCAACAGTGCCGCCTGGAGGGTCTCGGTTTTTGACAACGCCGTACCCACCGCAAAGTTGCTGTCTACCATCGCCGCGAGCAACGCGGAGGTGGCGAAGATCTGTGCAACACCGCCAATCAGACAGTAGACAAAAAACGGGGTTGTCAGTGTGTGCATCACCTGATCACTGACCACCATCGTCGCGTAGACCCAGGCAAACGGTAGCGCATAGACAAATCTGACAAAACTGGCACCATTCACCGATAGTTTGCCCTCCAGCCGCCGTTGCAGCAGCGAACGAAGATTCTGCAGAAAGGCTGCGCCCACGGTGATGATGATCCAGGTGTCCATTGGTCGAAACTATCCGGCTGGCTGTCTGATTAACCCAGGATTCAACGAAAACTGCCGGAATCGCCAGAGCATGCCGACGGCGGCTACGGCAAGCCCGGTGGTCAAACCTGCCCAGAACCCATTGGGGCCGTATGCGTCAAAACCCAGGTATCCGTAGCCCAGGATGACACCTACAGGAAAGCCGATACCCCAATACGCAAACAGTGCGATGTACATCGGGACCTTGGTGTCCTTGTAACCACGAAGCGACCCCAGCGCCGTCACCTGGGTATCATCGAACAGCTGAAACAAGGCCACAAACACGAGCATCTGGATAGCCATCGCAGTCACTGCAGGATCATTGGTATACAAGCCGGGAATCCACTCACGGCAAGCCAGCACAACCACGGCCGCCAGTACCGCAAACACTGCTGCAACACCGATGGCCAGCCAGCCGCTGTGACGCGCCGCCACAAGGTCGCCGGCGCCGACGTTGAAACCTACCCGGATGGCAGCAGCCATGCCGATTCCCATCGGCAACATGAAGGTCAGGCCGCCGACATTCATTGAGATCTGATGCGCAGCGACCGCCTCGACACTGATCCGCCCGATCAACAACGTGACCGCGGAAAACATCGCCATTTCAAGAAAATTGGCGAGTCCTATGGGCACGCCCAGACGGACCAGACGCCCGATCACTGCAAAATCCGGGCGGCTGAACCGGTCGAAGAGGCCACTCGCACGCATCCGGGAATGCCTGACAATGAAGACCATGGCCAGGAACTGACCCCAGGCAATGATGGCCGACGAATACCCGCAGCCCATACCACCCAGCTTCGGCATCCCGAAGTTGCCGTAGATGAAGGCATAGTTCAGCACGATCTTGGTCGGCAGCGAGGCCAGCGCCAGCATCATCGCGGGTTTGGTCCAGGAGTTGCCCTCGCACAGGTAACGCATCGCAAAAAAGCACAGCAGCGGCATGACCCCAAATGACAGGGCATGCAGATAACCCACAGCGATCGGGATAGCGCGAGCATCCACACCAATGGCGTGATAGATGGGCTCAACATTGTTGAACAGCACCACCAGGACCAGCCCACCACCGAGGGAGATGAACAGTGCCTGACGGACGACCTCACCCATTTCCGGGACCCTGCCAGCGCCGTGCAGCTGCGCAATCGTCGGAGTCACCGCCATGATGATGCCGGCCACCAGGAACTGGGTCGGGAAATACAGATTTCCGCCCAACGTCACACCAGCCATATCCGTCGCGCTGACGTGACCGACCATCACCGCGTCGGCAACACCCATGAACATCTGCGATAGCTGGGCCAGCACCATGGGCGCCGCCAGCCGGAGCAGAATGCCAAGTTCGCCGCGCACGTTTACCTCGTCAGGAAGTGGACAGCAAAAGGAAGGTCACCCGGGCCCCCAGGTCTCATAGGCGTCATCTATCGGATCAATCGAAGGATTCGAATGGCCTGTCGGGCATTCAGCCGTATACTGCGGCCGGCAAGCACGCAACCGATAACCATTGAGGAGGATACCTTATGGAACTCAAGGTCAGTAAAACCCTGCAGCATCTGAAGGATGCATTTGCGGGAGAGTCCCAGGCCAACCGTCGCTATCTGTACTTTGCAGCCAAGGCCGACGTCGAAGGTGAGAACGACGTTGCAGCAGTATTCCGTTCAACCGCTGAAGGCGAGACTGGCCATGCACATGGCCACCTCGAGTACATGGAAGGCGTAGGTGATCCGGCAACCGGTCTGCCGATCGGCTCCACGCGCAACAACCTGAAGGCAGCGATCGCAGGCGAAACCCACGAATACACCGACATGTATCCGGGCATGGCCAAAACCGCTCGTACCGAAGGTTTTGACGAGATCGCCGACTGGTTCGAGACACTCGCCAAGGCAGAGCGGTCACACGCCAATCGGTTCCAGAAGGCACTGGACGCACTCGCTTAAGAACACTGCCCCTAGCCCGAACAAGTCCGGATCAGGGGTCGCTTGCGGCCCCTTTTTCATGGTGGAAGAATTTTTCGGCTGCGATTGATGGAGAACCCGACATGGTGGTGAAAACATGGTGGTGAAAACATGGTGGTGAAAGAAGGCAATCTCAGCGCACCGGAGCGTCGGCCGCTGGGCTGGCAGAGTGAGGAATTCTGGGACCATCACAAACTCGAACAAGAACTCGAACGCGTATTTGACATCTGTCATGGCTGCCGGCGCTGCGTAAACCTCTGCGACAGTTTTCCGACACTGTTCGATCTGGTCGACGAATCGCCCACCATGGAAGTCGATGGGGTCAACAAGGCCGACTACATGAAGGTGGTCGACCAGTGTTTCCTGTGCGACCTATGCGCCGAAACCAAATGTCCGTATCTGCCACCCCACGAGTGGGCGGTCGATTTTCCGCATCTCATGCTGCGAGCGAAGGCGCAGAAATTCAAAGCCGGTGATACCACCTGGCGAGATCGCATCATCACCAGCACTGATCCCGTGTTCGACCTCGTTTCAATACCCGGCATCAATCGTCTGGCAAATGCTGCTGCGGGCAACTCCACCCTGCGCAAATGGGGTCAGAAGATGGTCGGTATTCACGCTGACGCGCCACTGCCAAATTTCACCGCCAAGACAGTCAGTCGTTATCAGCCCGATACGTCCGGTGAAAATCTTGTCACAAAAGCCTGCACACGCACCACGGGCAGGGTCGCGATTTATGTGACCTGTTATGGTGATCACAACGAACCACAGGTGATCGAGGACCTGGTCGCTGTTTTTGTGCACAACGGGATCAGCGTCAAGTTGCTCAAGGACACACGCTGCTGCGGCATGCCCAAACTTGAACTCGGTGATCTGCATAAGGTGGCGGCGCTGAAAGACGCCAACCTGCCAACCTTTCTGGAGGCCATTCGCGACGGCTACGACATCATCGCGCCGATTCCTTCCTGCGTACTGATGTACAAGCAGGAACTGCCGCTGATGTTTCCTGAAGACGCCGACATCGCACGGTTGCGTGGCCGCTTCTTCGACCCTTTCGAATATCTGATGCTCCGCCACAAAGCCGCGCTCATCCGTACCGACTTCGTCACTTCGCTGGGTAAAGTGGCCTACCATGTCGCCTGCCATCAGCGTGTCCAGAACATCGGCATGAAAACACGTGAGTTCCTGGAACTGGTGCCAGGCACCGAAGTCACGGCCATCGAACGGTGTTCCGGTCATGACGGTACCTATGCCGTGAAAACCGAGACCTATGACAAGGCGATGAAAATCGTCCGACCGGTTGTGCGCAAGGTCAAGGAAACCGATCCTGACAGCTTTGGATCAGATTGCCCCATGGCCGGCCGTCTGATTGCGCACGGACTGGACAAACAGGACCCTGGTACGCAACACGCGGCAGAACACCCGATCACCATGATTCGCCGTGCTTATGGAATCAACGCATGAAAAAACTCTCTCGACAGGATCTGTTCGGCCTGGAAGCCTATGCGGAAGCCCGTCCCGCTTTTCGGCAACAAGTTATCGAACACAAAAAGATGCGTCAGATCGCGCTGGGACCCAACGCGACGCTGTACTTTGAAGATCGCCTGACCATTCAATATCAGGTGCAGGAGATGCTGCGTGTCGAGCGGATATTCGAACGGTCAGCCATCGATGAAGAAATCGAAGCCTACAATCCGCTGATTCCGGACGGCGCCAACTGGAAGGCAACCTTCATGCTGGAATATCCGGATGTGGAAGAGCGTCACGTCGCATTGGGCAAGCTGGGTGGTGTGGAGCATAACGTCTGGGCCCAGGTGGAAGGTTGTGCCCGCACAACCGCGATTGCCAACGAGGATCTGGAACGAACCAATGATCACAAGACCGCAGCGGTCCACTTCCTTCGATTCGAACTGGATGCCGCATCCATCCGTGGGCTGAAGGCCGGCGCCGCATTAAATATGGGCATCGATCACCCTGCCATGACGTGCTCCATGGAAGTGCCCGAAGCCAACCGCAATTCCCTATTGCAGGACCTCACCGACGGCGACGCGTAGTACTTTTGTCATCTCCTCCAGCAGTTCGGTGCGACTGGAAGCCCGACGCCAACAGAGCCCGATCTCGCGATGTGGCGCCGTCGCACGAGCTGCGTGCTCAAAAGGGATGTAACGAAGACCAGCGGTCCTGGTGAGTGCCAGTTCAGGCATCAGCGTCGTACCCACATTTGCGCGCACCATCTGGCGCAGCGTCTCCAGGCTGGAGGCACGAAAATTCGTGTTTTCGACCGCCCCGGCAGAGTCGCAGACCGAGAGCGCCTGGTCGCGCAGACAATGTCCATCTTCAAGCAACAGCATGCGCTCGTCCGCCAGGTCCTTGACCGCAACCTGCTTTTTTCCAGCCAGAGGGTGTTGAGTTGACAGCGTGAAATAAAAAGACTCCCTGTACAGCGTACGGACCTCGGTCTGATCATCCATCAGTGGCAATGCCAGGATGATCGCATCCAGTTCGCCAGCCTTCAGGCGAGCCGAGATGTCCACCGTCTGCCCTTCATTCAGCTGGATGCGGAGTTTTGGAAAGCGTTTGCGAATCGGCCCGAGAATTCGCGAAAGCAGATAGGGTGCCACCGTTGGAATGATGCCAAGCCGAAGATCACCACCAAATGGGTCGCGGTGTTGTTCCGCAATACGCATGAGTTCATCCACTTCGTTCAGCACCCGTTTTGCCTGCAGAACGATTTTTTCACCCACCGTGGACAACACAACCCGACGGTTGGTTCGTTCGATCACTACCACACCCAGCGTCTCTTCGAGTTTTTTCAATTGTGTCGAGAGCGTCGGCTGACTGACGTGACAGGCATCCGCTGCATGTCCGAAGTGCTTGAGCTCGGCAACCGCCACGAGGTACTTGAGATCCCGGATATTCATGCTTCAACTCCTTGAGGCTGTGATGGTAGCGTGCGTGCAGCCAAGGAACGATGCCATGACACCCGATTCTCTTCGAAATGACCTGAGCGCCTTCGACAACATCACCGATCACCGCACTGCGACAGCCGGTGATCTGTCCACGTCACGTTGGCTCATTGCGCAATGCGCGGATCACGGAGTGGACGCCAATCTGTTCGAATATCCCTTCGCCCGACGAACGGTCGGCCGCGCGTCGATCACGCTGCCAGACGGTCGCCAGATCAGTGGTCTGCCATTGTTCGATGCGCCAGACACGCCACCCGGAGGCATCTCGGGAACCGCAGTTTCTCTGGCAGAGCCTGGCAAGATCGGCGTCGGCCGATTTGCGCCTCAAGAAGGACATGCGCTGACCAGGACATTGCAGGAAGCCCGCACACAATCCAGGCAGCAGGCCATCATCGCCATCTCGGCTGCTGACCACATGGCACCTGGTCTCGCCGTGTTGAATGCAGAACGCTACGGCGCACCGTTTGGTCCACCTGTAGTACAGATTGCAAGCCAGTACGATGACACCATCGAGGGCTTTGCCAAAGCGGGCCAGCCACTTGTGGTGACGATCGAGAGTCGATGGGAGTCCGTCAACGCAACCAACGTCGACCTCACCATCCAGGGACGTGATGCGTCTGTCGCACCCCTTGTCATCATGACCCCCAAGAGCGGATGGTGGACCTGCACCTCGGAGCGCGGTGGCGGTATCGGCGTATGGCTCGCCTGTATGCGCCACTTCAGCGCCAATCCACCGCGAAGGTCAGTACATTTCACCGCCAACAGCGGGCATGAACTTGGGCACCTGGGTATGCGACGTTACCTGACCGGTCACCAGAACCTGCTGAAAGACGCCCATTTCTGGGTCCATCTCGGCGCCAACTTTGCCTCGGTGGATAGCCAGTTGCTGCTCCAGGCAGATCATGCAGATCGTCTGGCGCTGTTGACCACCGCGCTGACGCGGCATGCAGTCCAGGGCGCGGACCGATTGCCCGATGGCATGCGTCCGTTTGGCGAGGCCAGGGATATTCACGATGGTGGAGGCCGCTACCTGTCCATGCTCGGCAGTAATCGATGGTTTCATCAGCCTGATGATCGTCTGCAATCGAGTGTCGATATCGAGCGGACCATCAGGATCGTCGATGCATTCATCGACTGCCTGGACGCTGCTGCAAATGCATGAACCCGTGATCCTGCCAGAGCCGCTGTTCGAGTCGGCTGAGCTGCTGGTTCTGAACAAACCATCCGGCGTCTCATTGCTGGAAGACCGTTCCGGCGCAGACAACCTCTGGCGTGCACTGCAGTCGGCCGGCAAGCCGTTTCTGGTGCATCGCCTCGACAAAGGCACCAGTGGTGTTCTGTTGGTGGCAAAAACACAGGCCAGGCAAAGCGAACTTGCGAGACTGTTCAATGCACGCGAAGTCCGCAAATTTTATATCGCCAAGGTGGTGGGACGGTTTCCGGAGGCAAAGACGATAGCCATCCATCTCCCGCTCATGCCCGGGCGCAAGAGCCGCTACCGGGTAGCAGGCAAGCGAGAGGATATCGAACGTGTCGGCTCGGAGTTTCTGCTGAAAAACCCGATGGAAGGCGGCTTTGATGCCGTGACCCGTGTCCGCAGTCTTGGTACGACCGGTGAACATTCATGGTTGCTCGCACAACCGCTTACCGGAAGGTCACATCAGCTGCGCGTACATCTTGCGTGGATCGGCCACCCCATCGTCGGTGATCATCTTTATGGCAAACCGAACGACTCAGGCCAGACCGCCGACCGATTGTTCCTGCACTGTCATCGGCTCGTCGTGCCAGGGCAAGGTACTTTCCGCGCTAACGTGCCCTTTGACGACTTTTGGCCATGAGCCGTTTGCCAAACGCCAGACTAGCTGCCGCGATCCCCGGGTGACGGGTAAGGGCAAAAGCCGCGCTGGCCATACCCAGTCCAACCAGCCAGCTTTGCAGCTGGGGACTTTCGGCGCGACCTGACGTCAGCCGATGAACCGTGTGTTCGCAATTGTTGCGCAGCAGATGATAACCTCGGGGTTCCGTTGACTGGACTTGCCGCAGCGCCCGGTTTCGAACGTCAGTTTCCTGATGCTCCACGTAAACACGTTTGCCCGCGGCAAACTTGGTCATGGAAACCTTCGTTTCTCCGATGAAGGGCGAATTGTGCAGCACCCGCCCATCGGCGAGCACCAATCCCTTATGCATCACGAAGCCTTTGCGCCTCGAAACAATGTCACCAGGACGTGGCTGACTCATAAAAATTTCCTTTCTGGATCACGAAACTATGCTCTTGGCGGCGCTTCAACAGAGCTTTGAGGCACCTATTTATTTGCAAAAGAGAAGCAAAAAATGGACCAGCCTCCAAAGGCATCAGCATAGCTCAATCCGCCATGACCGGAGCCATCTCACCACATAGTGTTGAAATTAACCTTGGGAGAGCTCCCAATTCAACGGCAATATCAACGGCAATATCAACGGCAATATCAACGAAACGGCAATATCAACGAGAAGAAGCCTGACTTTTTTCGATCATGTAGTCGATCGCCTGACCCAACTCCTCATCCGTGCAGTCTGCGCACAGGCCCTTGGGTGGCATTCCTGGCGGCACGCCTTCAATGGTGGATTGCAACAATGCCTCCCGTCCTTTCTGTGCCAGTGCTGCCCAGCCTTCCGAATCGCCTACCGCAGGAGCGCCTGCTACCCCCGACGCATGACAGGAGAAACAGGTGTTCAGATAAATCTGTTCGCCTGGATGCCGGGGACCTGCCGTCTCGGCTTCGCCACTGCATCCCGCCACAACCAGCAACCCGATGAGGACAATCCTGCTACTACTCATCACACCACCCATCACGCTAAAACTCCGCATCGATGACATTGAACCCGTCCGCGTCCTGCCACGCCGGGAAGTCGTGACGATACTGAGTGAGCAGTTTCAAGTCGAGTTCAACGGAGAAAACACCTTCTCTGTCCTGCGCATCGAGCAGACAGCGGCCATCGGGTCCGAATACCGTACTGCCACCTGCATACTCGACACCGTTGCCGTCCCTGCCAAGAATGTTCACCCCGGCAACATAACTCTGATTTTCTATCGCACGTGCCTTGAGCAGTGTCCGCCAGGCGTCCAACCGCACTGCCGGCCAGTTTGCGACGCAGACCAGGAGGTCGTAATCATCCCGACGCCGGAGCCAGATCGGGAATCGCAGGTCGTAACAAACCGATGGACGGACCCGCAGCTGCTGAACGTTCCATACCGGACGCGCATTCCCGGATGCATAGTGCTCATGTTCGCCGGCCATTCGAAAGCAGTGTCGCTTGTCATACGTGACCAGGCTTGTGTCCGGCAGGGCCAGCAGGAACCGGTTGAAATACCGGTCGGCCTCGGCCATGACGGCGCTGCCACCAATGGCTCTTCCCTGCTGCCGCGCCTGTTCACTCAGCCAGCTTGCGGTCGGCCCCTGCATCGATTCGGCCACCAGTTCCGGCTGCAAGGTGAAGCCGGTGGAGAACATCTCCGGCATCAAGAGCAGAGCACTGGCAGCCGGTACCTGCGGAAAAAAGCGCTGGAAATGCTCGCGGTTGCGCGCCGGTGCATGCCAGTGTGTTGCGGTCTGGATGAGACTGACCGTTACAACCGACACAGCTTTTCCGCCGCTCTTTCCAAGGTTACATCATCCTTGGCAAAACAGAATCTCAGCAACCGGTCTCTGGGCGGCTGCGCGTAAAAGAGGGATAACGGAATGCTGGCAACCCCTGCCTCCTGCGTCCAACGACGTGCCAACGCCGTGTCCACTTCATCGGTGATGGCACTGTAGTCGAGCAACTGGAAAAACGTGCCCGCTGATGGTTTCAAGGTAAATCTTGAGCCAGACACCAGATCGTTGAAGTAATCCCGCTTACGCTGGTAAAACGCTCCGAGTTCCAGATGATGTTCCGGATGTTCCGCGAGAAAGTCGGCAAGACCGAGTTGTACCGGTGTGATGGACGTGAAAGTCACGTACTGGTGAATGCGACGGAACTCGATTGTCAGATCGGGTGGTGCGATGCAGTAGCCAATTTTCCAGCCGGTTACGTGGTATGTCTTGCCGAGTGAGGAAACCACAAAACTCCGGTTATAAAGATCCGGATAACGACAGATGCTCTCGTGGCGGCTACCATCAAAAACGATGTGTTCATAGACTTCATCGGCGATGGCAAACAGTCCATGCTTCGACACCAGACGCTGTAATTCGAGCAGGTCATGGGCCTGCCAGACGGTTCCTGTTGGATTATGCGGTGTGTTGATGATGATGGCGCGAGTCCTTCCGTTGATCTTCGCTTCGACCAGTCCCCAATCCGGACGGTAGTCAGGAGCTCTCAGCGGAACGTGGACTGCCGTCGCACCCTGCAGGTTGATCGCCGGTTCGTAGCTGTCATACACCGGATCAAAGACAATCACTTCATCGCCAGCCTGCACAACTGCCGCAATCGCACAGAACAGTGCTTCTGTCGCACCTGACGTCACTGTGATTTCGCGCTCGGAATCAACCTGCAATCCATAACAATCTCTGACCTTCGTAGTGAGTGCCTGACGCAAGGAAGTTGCACCCATCATGGGCGCGTATTGATTGTGACCATGACGCAGGTAGTACTGCACACGATCAAGCAGCGCAGCGGGCGCATCAAAGTCCGGGAATCCCTGGGAAAGGTTGATGGCGCCATGAGTACGGGCCAGTTCGCTCATGACCGTGAATATCGTCGTGCCGACATTCGGCAATTTGCTGACCAACATGCTGAGGTCCAGGTGCCACCGCCCATTTCGTTGTCAAAAACTAACACAACCAACTTGCAAACAATATCAAAATATTTTGATATACATCGATTCAACCGCTAGACTGCGAGCCTTGCCGATACCCCAATTCCGGATCATCTGCTCCCGCATGCCCCTATCTGCGCAAAGACAGACCAGCGAAACGGCCAGTCCTGATGTCGAGGACGTGGTGACGATTGCTTTTGCTGCCGGTGATGAAAGACGCGCGTTGATGCTGCGTGTGCTCGAACACGATTCATTTTCAGTGAGTGAGTTGTCGAACCTGTTTGGCATGGCTCAACCTGCACTCAGCCACCATCTCAAGATCCTGCGAGAAGCTGGATTGCTGGCCGTCAGGCGAGAGGCCAACTCGACCTATTACCGTCGACAAAATTCCTCACCGTCGCCCCTGGTGCTGGCTGTTTTCGAAGCATTGGATCGACAGCCATTGACCGTTGTGATGCACAAGAAGATCGACCAACTGCACATCGAGCGCGGGCGGCAGGTTGAACGCTTTTTTGCAAACAATGCCGACGCGCTGCGCAGCCAGCAGAAACTGATCAGCGAGACTACGGTCTACGCGCAGTCACTGCGTGAACTATGGCGAGGCACCGCAACCAGCGACGCACAGGCGCTTGAAGTGGGACCGGGTGATGGCGAGATTCTCTCCCTGCTGGCGGAAGACTTCGGCCATGCCACTGCCATCGACCAGGCAGAAGCGATGCTCGCCCCGGTCCACGCAGCAGTGCGCGGATTCAAGAACGTATCGTTACTCCATCGGGAATTCACACGCTTTCGCACACGCACCCGATTTGCTGCCGTCGTCGCTGCGATGGTGCTGCATCATCTGCCAGCACCACGCCAGTTTTTTACCCAGGCTGCCCGATTGCTGGCTGATCACGGTCGACTTCTGATCGCCGAACTGGAACGCCATGAGCATGCCTGGGTGCGCGACGCGTGTGGCGACCTGTGGCTCGGTTTCGACAGCCATGAACTCGATCATTGGGCCGGCAGTGCAGGCCTCGTCTCCGGACCCCGCCAATTCCTGGCGCAGAAAAACGGTTTCTCAATCCAGATCCTCACTTACATCAAGGAGCAAGCATGACCACCTTTACCGATTACAAAGTGGCCGATATCGGCCTCGCCGAGTTTGGTCGCAAGGAGATTCGTCTGGCTGAATCGGAAATGCCGGCTCTCATGGCACTGCGCAAACGTTATTCAGCAACCCGGCCGCTGGCAGATGCTCGTGTCATAGGTTGCATTCACATGACCGTGCAGACCGCCGTACTCATCGAAACGCTGACTGCCCTTGGCGCTGAAGTCCGGTGGTCCTCCTGCAATATTTTCTCGACCCAGGATCACGCAGCAGCAGCTATTGCCGCTGCAGGTATTCCCGTATTTGCCTGGAAAGGTGAGACCGAGGAAGAATATCTCTGGTGTATCGAGCAGACGATTCTCAGCGGTGGCAATCCGTGGAATGCCAACATGTTGCTGGACGATGGTGGTGACCTGACCGAGATCATCCACAACCGCTATCCCCGCATGCTCGACAGCATCCACGGCATCAGCGAAGAGACCACGACCGGTGTCCATCGTCTCTACGAGATGATGGCCGAGGGCAAGCTCAAAGTGCCCGTAATCAACGTGAACGACTCGGTTACCAAGTCAAAAAACGACAACAAGTATGGTTGCCGACACAGTTTGAACGACGCCGTCAAACGTGGCACCGACATGCTGATGGCGGGCAAACGGGCACTGGTGATCGGTTATGGCGACGTCGGCAAAGGTTCGGCTCAGAGTCTTCGTCAGGAAGGCATGATCGTACGCGTGGTGGAAGTGGACCCCATCTGTGCCATGCAGGCCTGCATGGACGGCTACGAAGTGCTGTCACCGTATATCGATGGCGACAACACCGGCCGCTTCGAGGACATCGACCAGCGACTGTTGAAGGACACCGACCTGCTGGTGACCTGCACCGGTAACACCAATGTCTGCGACAGCAACATGCTGCGCGCACTCAAGCGCCGGGCGGTGGTCTGCAACATCGGACACTTCGACAACGAAATCGACACCGGCTTCATGCGCAAAAACTGGCGCTGGGACAAGGTGAAGGATCAGGTCCACCAGATATTCCGCAGCGACGATGATGATGATTTCCTCGTCCTGCTGTCAGAGGGGCGACTCGTCAACCTCGGCAACGCGATGGGACATCCCTCTCGCATCATGGATGGCTCTTTCGCCAACCAGGTGCTGGCGCAGATGCACCTCTATGAGCAGCGCTGGGCCGACCAGCCGATCAATCAGCGCTCACCGATCACGATTGAAGTGTTGCCCAAGAAGCTTGATGAAGAGGTCGCCGCGTTGATGGTCGAGGGGTTTGGCGGCGTGCTGACCAAGCTGCGTGTGGATCAGGCGAAATACATTGGCGTGAAGGTCGAAGGGCCGTTCAAGGCGGAGAGCTACAAGTACTAGCCCGGATTATTCATGAAGGTTCGGCTTATTCATGAAGGTTCGGCTTATTCATGAAGGTTCGTAGCGAGGGTGACGAGATGCGCGAAAAGACAGTGTGGCGCGCACCGGAAGGCGCGCAGTCGTACTAAC
>Ga0105050_10000774_pt1 | contig 49142 bp, 48 predicted proteins | sample FRY01_FD_78088 | JGI IMG/M metagenome (GOLD analysis project Ga0105050, IMG submission 78088) | Freshwater microbial communities from Lake Fryxell liftoff mats and glacier meltwater in Antarctica - FRY-01 | ecosystem: Environmental > Aquatic > Freshwater > Ice > Glacier meltwater ...
AACTCCTAAAGTACAAGCACCAGTAGCACCAACTCCTAAAGCACCAACACCAGTAGCAGCAACTCCTGCAGTACAAGCACCAGTAGCAGCAACTCCTAAAGTACAATCACCAGCTGACGTACCTTTTAATGCTTTGCAACCTAGTTTAGATGCTTTTAAAGCATACCAAGCAAAAATAAAAACTTCTGCAGCACCAACACCAGTAGCAGCAACTCCTGCAGTACAAGCACCAGTAGCAGCAACTCCTAAAGTACAATCACCAGTTGACGTAGCTTTTAATGCTTTGCAACCTAGTTTAGATGCTTTTAAAGCATACCAAGCAAAAATAAAAACTCCGCAAGAGGCAGCAAAATTAGTCGAAGAAGTAAAAAAAGATCCAACATCTTTTGGGCTAACTATTAATACTTTAACTGGGTGGTCCAATAGATTTCTTGTAAAAAACGGCTTAAAAGCACCAAATGAAACACAAGTGGTGCCTGTAAATAATAATATAGTTGCAGATATGCAAAAAAAACCAGAAAAAGAAGTTTTTGTAGAAAGTAATAGTAATAAAAGTGCAAAAGATATTTTTAGTTATCTTTCTACAGTAAAAGGAAATAATTCTGACTTTATAAGTTACTTAAATATTAATGAAGGAAATTTACAAAAATTTAAAATAATAAAAAACAATCAAAATAGTAAAATAACAGATTCTTATTCTGGTGTTATAGGAATAGCTCATTTTTTATTAGATTCTGATATCAGTGGAAAAGAAATTTTTCATGATCCAAATGCACAAACAATGATTGGTTATCAATTAAACAATAAAAACATAATGAAAGGTTCTACTGTTAAAGACCAATATGTACCAATTTTAGTTAATAAAGAAAATGATATTGCAGAAATAAGTTATAGAAAAGTAATAGATCTTACAGAAAAAGAAAAAACACAAATAATTGCTCCTCTTAGACAATTTAGATACGAAGATATTGATTGGGGTAGCCAAATTCCTGCTGAAGGTTTTGAAAATACTGTAAAGCAACTTAAAACTAAAAGTGGGGATATTACTAGAATGCTTTTTCCAACTGCTTTAGGAAAAGATTCATATGGAAAATTTGGTGGAGGAAGTTATGTACTCATTGTAGAAAATAAAGACATTATAGTTGATTTTGCAGGCAGTATATCACAATTAATATCAACTTCAAAACAAATTGCAAGTTTATATAAAGTAAATGTAAATGATATAATTATAGCATTTCATGATACAGGGTCTTACTCTGCTAAACCAAAAGCAGATAAAAATGGAAATTTAAAATATTCGCAGTGGTCTGATTTTAATCCTGATGGATTTACAGGAGGCGGATTAGCAATAATAAAAAAATAAATATATATATATATGTCATTTAATGAATACGTAGCAAAAATTAATTCAGGAGTAATAGCGAATAGCTCTGCTTCTGGATTTGCAAATCAACAAAAGCAGTTAATGCAACAATTTGGGCAGATTCCTCAAAGCATGAATTATAATGAAGATAGGCACGATGATTTAGTTAAAAAAGGCTTATTCAGAGGGTATGATGAAGCTGCAATGATGGATCAAAGAGCTTTACAACAGACTACTTCACAAAAGTGGGGAAATGCTTGGGGAAAAATGGGAGTACTTACAGGTACTACTTTTTTAGATGCTACTATTGGGTCTTTATGGGGAATAGGTGAATCATTAATTGCTGGAGACGCTAGTAAATTTTGGGATAACAAAGCTTCTAATTTTTTTAGCAGCGTTAATGATTGGAGTGAAGATGCTATGCCATTGTATCAAACAACTAAAGAAGAAAATACTCCTTGGTATCAAAGAATGACTACTCCTGGCATGCTGGCCAATTTTTGGGGAGATACAGTATTTAAAAATTTTGGCTTTACTATAGGCGCTATTATGGGTGGTGCAGCTATTGCAGGTTCCGCTTCTAAATCATTGGGTAATATTTTTTCTAAAAAAATTGCAGGAGAATTAGGCAAATCTTTGGTTAAAAATTCAGATGATGTTGCAAAAATTATTGGAAAATACGGTGCTAAAAATGCAGATGATTTAATTCTTATGGCAGGAAAAGATCCTATGATTGCTAGCCAAATTTTACAAGAAATACAACAATCTGCTAAAGTTATTAAAAATATAAACACTGCAAGTAGTGCTTTAGGTTTAGTAGGTTCAGCTGTGGGAGAAGGTAGAATTGAGGCTATTAATGGTAAAAATCTAATGTTTGATAAATTAATATTAGAAGGTTATGCCCCAGAAGAAGCTGAAAGATTAGCTATTGGTGCAGGAAATATTCAATTTGTTGCTAACGTGGCTTTATTGTCTTTATCTAATTACGCTCAATTTGGTAAGATGTTTGGTTTTGGTAATAGAAGTGCTGCTCAAGCAGCAGTTAAAGGTAATTTTAAAGAAGCTAAAGATTTTTTTGTAAAAGAAGCAAGTAAAAAAAGCTTGGCTGCCAGAGTTTTTATTAACCCAATAATTGAAAGCAATGAAGAAATGTCTCAAGCATGGGCAGAAGATTTTTCTCATGATATAACATTGAGAAGAAATGACAAAGAAGCACAAGGGTTTGTTGATGATATAATAGCATCAGGAATGAAATCTTTTACTAGTTCTTATGGAAACATAGATAGATGGGAAGAAGGTTTTGCAGGATTTATTACAGGTATGGTTGGATTACCAAATGTAGGTGGAATTAGAAATAAAATGAAAGGTGGGCAAGGGTCTGTTTGGGCAGGTGGAATTGCTGGAACATTAATGGATAATACTAGTAATAATAAGCAAGCAGCTGTATATGCAGATACATTAAATTCTATAAAAAATTCAGATGCATTTCAAGTTTATTATAAAAAAGCAGTAGTTAATGCTTCTTATGAGCAAGATAAAGAAAATGCCATAGAAGCTAGTGATACTAATGCTTATGACAATTTAAATACAGAACAATTTATTAATGATGTTGGATCTGTTGTAGCAGCTGGTAAATATGATTCTTTTATGGAATCTTTAGAAGAAAATAAGCAGCTCACAGGGAAAGATATTAGAATGGCTTTAATGATTAATAAGGATAAAAATGGAGAAAATTTAGCAGAACCAATAGATACTTTTAAAAACAAGACTGATAAAGAAATAGAAAATAGTAATTTAAAAAATATTGAATATCTTTCTAAAAAAGCCGAGCAAACTAGAGATTTAAAAGAACAATTAGATGAAAAGCTTGCGTATATGGGGCTTTCTAACACTAGTGATTTGGCTGATATGTTATTAATTGATGGTGTTATGTTAGAAGAAACTAACAATAAAGCTTTAAAACTAGCTCAATTAATATCTGAAGAAATTAATACTATGTTTACGGCAAAAGTAAACAAAAACACAGTAGAAGGAGCAAAGCATCATTCTGCTTCTATGTTAACTGTAGATGATTTACGACAAACTTTTAGACTATCTATTCCAGAAACAATTTTAAAAGAAAAAGATATTATAAAAAGAAATCAACTTTTAACTGAATTTTTAAATAATAAAGAATCAAAAGCAATTGCTTTTACTTCTAATTTAGAAAAACTTGTTGAGAGTAAATTTGGTGAAAATGTTAAATTTAAAAATATAGATAAAAAGAAAAAAGCAGATTTAACTGTAGAAGAGCAATTAGCCGTATTTTTAAGAGATAATTATGCACTAGCTATTAATGAATTTACAAATAAAAAATCTACAAATGCTACTTTAGTAACTGATTTAATAAAAACAGAAGTTACTAGAGAAAGATTTGTTAAAAATTATAAAAAACTAAATGAAAATTTAGAATTAGCAGATAAAAATATTACTAAAGAAAAACAAAAAATAGATGAATTAGGTTCTACTGAAAACTTTGTTACTACAAGTAAAAAAGAAAAAGCTATTTTAGATAAACACGAAGAAATAAATTTAAAAATTGATTCTAAAGATTTTAATAGAGGAATTATTTTAATTAAAAGTACTTTATCTAAATTAAAAGAGCTAAAAACTAATCCGTCTATTGCTTCTAATATTAGTAAACTTGAAAATCAACTTAAAGCTTTAGAAGATCTTAAAGTAACTAAGCAAGAAGACTCTAATAATAACAAGAAAAAACCAGTTATTGTTGGTGTTTCTAGTTTAACTGAAATTTATGATAAATATTTAACTCCAGAACAAAAAGCTGAAAAAGAAGAGCTAATTAAAGATTTAACTGATAAAAATATTAAAGCTGCATTTGTAATTGAAATAGAAGACAATGCTGTAGAAGGCAACAAAGCTCCATTTGAACATCCATTAGTTAATATTACTAAAGGAAATAGAACTGGTAAATCAGTTAATGTTTATTTAGACATGAATAAACTTGCTGGCAAAGATAAAAGAAAAATTTTATTAGGTTCTTTACTAGACCCAAATAGATTTGTTAATAAAAAAGGAGAAATACTTAATTTAGCTGATCCATCTATATTAAATAGGCTTTCTAATGGACTTGTTGAAAATGGAGAATTAACTTCTAAAGGAACGTATTTTGTAGGTACTTATTTAGGATTACAAGCTGCTTGGGAAGAATTAAGGACTACTGGAAAATACAAAGGGTTTTTAAATATAAATAAAAAACCTGGCTTTACTATAAAAGAAGAATCAGAAAAAATAACTAACTTATATAATGCTAAAAATCATGGAGTAGATTTTGGTTTTGGTAATGCTTTGTATATTTCTGATAAATATAATGTATTTATTTTTAAAATTACAGAAGATGGTAAAAATATAAAGTTAGACCCTAATAATGATTTAGCTGAAATCGAAGCTTATAAGCAATATTTACAAAATAATAGAGTATCCGCTACTCAAACTATTTCAGAAAACAAAGAAACTGTTGGTTATCCTTATACAATGGTTGTTCAAAATGGAACTAATCATGTATTAGTTGGTATACAATTTCCTAAAGCTGCTGAGTCTGAGATAGATATGGCAAATTTAGACGTAAGAATAAATGAAGTATTTGATAATAAATTAACTGGAAATGATTTACCTGTTACAATTAATGGAAAACATTTAAGTTTTTTTGTAGGAAATAAAGAAGATAAATCAGATAATTTTAACATTTTTGTTCATTTAGATACTGCTAATGGAGTAGATTCTGATGGAAACGTACAAGAAGAAATTCTTACATTTAATGTTAGTGTAAAAAAAGACAAAGAAAACAGAAACAGAGTTTGGGATTATAAAGATCCAATAAGTAAAAAAACAATTAAATTAGTAGCCATTAGAACTGCTGATGGCATTAAGTATTATAAAGTAAATAATACTGTTTTGTGGGATTTTAAAAGTAAAAAAAATAATCCTCCTGCCAAAATAAAAGAAACTATACTATTAGAAGGAGGAAAACAAACTAGTTATTTAGTAGAAGAAATATCTCCAATAGAAGTTATTGGGGTTTTGCAAGATTTTATTAAAGGAACTGAAATGCATGAAAAAGGTGAATTTACTATTGGAGATGCTATTTTAGAAGTAGATAAAACAGATAATATTGATGATTTTCAAACTAAAGTAGTTGTTTTTACAGATTTAATAGTGCACCCTACTGCAGCAATGGTAAAAAAAGGAGCTACTATTAAGCCAGTTATTAAAGCTTCTATAACAAAAACAAAAGATGTACAAGACGATGATTCAGAAAATGCTCCTCATAATGCTTTATTTGATAGTTATGTAAACAAAGCAATGGGAATATCTAAAGCCATTAAAGCAGGCGCTACTGAATCTTTTGAAAAAGAAGCAGCTGATAAATTTTTAGATCTTTTAGAATTTACAAAATTAGCTTTAAATGCAGAAAGAAATTATAATAATACTGCAAAAGAAATTGAAGATGCATTAGATACTATTGAAAATTGGTTAAATACTAGAGAAGGTACTGCTGAAAAAGTTTCTAAAAATAAACGTGTTTCAAAAATTACAAAAAGTAAAAAAAATAACACAGAGGAAGGAAGTGCTATTGGTAATGTTGATTTAGCAAATAAAAAAGATACTGAAGATAGTAAAAACAGTAAAAATAAAATAGATCCTAAAAAAGATCCTTTTGACGCGCCTTTTACATTTGATGAATATGGCGAAATAGAATCTTTTGAAGAAGCAGAAGCAAGATTAAAAGAAATACTTTCTGTACCAGTACAAAGAATTAAAAACATTATTGCTAATGGTAATGCATTAGGAGTTTTTTTTAATAGTGCTATTGGTTTAAAAGATAGAATTGGGAAATCTGTAAAATACCACGAAGCTTTTCATGCAGTATTTAGAATGTATTTAGATAATACAGAAATTAATAAGTATTTAAAACTTGCAAAAGAAAAGTATGCTAAACCTACTCAAGAAGAATTAGATAGACTAGGGAAATTAATAAGAACAGAATTAAAAAAAGACCATGGACTATCTAAAGAAGAATTAGAAGATTTGTGGTATGAAGAAAAAATGGCAGATGAATTTTCAAATTATTCTGTTAAAAAAGATAATGCAACAGGTTTGCAAAAGTTATTTAATCTTTTATTAGATTTTATTGATAAGTTTTTAAATTCTGATTTAGAAACATTATTTAAAGAAATTTATGAAGGTAAATTTAAAACGGCATTACAAAAAAATAACAGCCTTAAAAGAAATAATCCTGCATTTAAAGTTTTATCTTACAAAGATGGAGATTCGTTTAAATTTTTAAATAACAAGCTAACTAGTATAATTATAGGTAATATTGCTGAAAATATTTTTAATAGAAATAAAACTGTTTATGATGACAAAGTATTTGAAATAGCTATGCAAAAAACTTTAGATAGTTTAGACCCAAATCAATATGCTGCAGATGTAGATGCATTTGAATTGCTTGGAGCTATTAACAAGTTTGACAATATTAGAGTAGTAGTAGAAAATAATATAGAAGAACTTCAAAAAGAAGTACAATCTAGACTAAATTTATATTCTATAGAAGCTATTAAAGAAAATGAGGATATTGAAGAGGTTTTAGAAGGCATAGAAGAAAACTCAGATTTTTCTAGATTTTCAAAATCTATATGGGAAACAGGTGGATGGGCTACTAATTCTAAAAGAATAAAATCTTATTTTGGCTTTACTAAAGTGTATACGGATATTTATAATTTAAATATACCCAATAAGCCTGAATACTATTTAAACGCTGACCCAATAGCTTTTTATCAGTATTTAGAAAGAAATTTAGCCAATACTAAGTACGAAGAGGTATTTAAAAAAATACAAGATATGGCAGCTGTTGACCAAGATATTGCTGCTATGTATAAAAAAATGGTTAATGACATAGCAAAAGAATCTGGTCTAGAAAGAATATTTGTTAATGATTTATTGTATCGTGGTGAATACGAGTCTTTAATAGATTCTCCATTATTTAATGATATGTTAAATAGTTTTTATAAAATAAAAGGTAATTTTTACATTTCGCAATTAGATGCAAATACAGGAGAAACTACTTTTTTTAATGCTAATGAAAATGGAGCAGATAAAACTATAGTACAAAATTGGGCAAATGCTTTTAGTAATTTAGACATTAAAGCTAAAAACAAAAAGAAATATTTAATAGGAATTATTGATACAATTTCTTCTAATTTAATAGTAGATAAAAATTTAGACAGTCCTACAGCGTTTAATCAAAAAGCTGATATATTACACAATCTTTTTAAAGAGTTGGGAGTAACTTTAAGCAGAGATTACATTATTTGGAATCTTTTGCATTATAATAAAGATTTAAATTATTTACCTGAATTTTATAATGCTTACAGTACTGCAGAGCCTTTTACTAATATAGGTGGAAATAATTTATTTATTACTTTAAGTTCTTTTATTCGTAACTATTACGATGAAAAAGATTCTTTGGGTTTATTTTCTACTAAAGCAATAAAAGACAAAGAAGAGTCTGTTATTAGTATATTTAGAAAAGTAGCTAAAAATACTATTTTATTTGATAAATCAGTCACTGAGTCTACTTTTACAAATGGAGAAAATAAGCAAATATTTGATAAGATTTATCCTTCTTATTTATTTGAAACTTTAAATTATTATTCTAAGCTTACTGTGTCTGAATTAGAATCTTTAAAAAACATAATTCATACTCAAGATAGAAAGTCTTTAGTATTGTTTTATAAAAAATCTTTAAATAGATACATTGGAAACTATGAGTCTATAATGTTATTAGAAATGTTGACTTCTAATCCTATGTTTGAAGAAGATGCTCATTTTTTACAATTTAAATTTTCTAATATGCAGCATGCAATTCATGATGCATTTAAAGAAAAAGACGCTAAAAACCTATTTAAAAGGACTAATATAGCCAAATCATTTAAAAAGTTAGATAATATTGCAACAGAGTTATTTTCAATGGGGGCTTACTCTCAAGAAGAAAATAGGGTTTATATTGACAGAAATAAAAAACCCCATAACATAAAGTTTTCTTGGATACATTTAGGACAAAATGAAGGTAAATCTACTACTATTTCAGTATTAATGCCAATAATAAATGGTATATCTAATTTAAAAGAAGGAACAGCTATAGAAGATTTAAATTCTTTATTCGGCCACGAAATTAGAAGTATTAATAGAGTTAAACAAGAAATAAAAGAAATTAATGATAATGGTGTACAGGCTTTTATTGCTTCTGGTAAAAATTATTCAGAAGCTTATCACGGTAAAATAGAAGATGGAAAAATAAAAGAAAGTACTTCTAGAGGATTAAAAGCATTTAATATGCCTGCAATTTTTGAACAACTATCTTCAGATTACAATTTAACTGATTTACTTGATAATGGAAATACAGTGGAACAAGAATTAACTAATTTTTTAGAAAATGAGTTTAACTTATACAAAGAATTTTTAACTGAAAACAATTTACTAACTGGAACTAAATCTGATTATATTCCTGGGTATTTTAGGGGAGATAATAAAGAAATAAATATTTCAAAACTTAAAGATTATTTTATAAATGATTATTTGAATACTTTTAAAATGAATCTTATTTTTCATGGTAATTTTGCAGCTAATTTTAAAAGTTATGATGATGTAATTAAAAGAAATGCAAGAATTATAGCTAATGGCCCGTCTGTAAGAAGAAAAAAAATCAAACTAGCTATATTAAAATCTAAAAAAGAATTAATATCTGAATTTGAATCTTATAGAACTGGAGTAGATAAAGGAGTAATTGATTCTGATGAAAATAAAGAAATAGATAGTACTGATGGTCAAACTATTGGTACAACTCAATTTACAATACATTATTTAAAATCTATGGGTAAAGTTACTAAAGAAGTAAGCGATATACTTTCTAAAATAGAAAGAGGAATAGATTTAATAGAGCCTGTTACTGAATCAGAATTAAAAATATTAGAAAAAAACAATGCTACTTTACAACCTAAAAAAATTGTGCAAGGAGATATGTTTAGTTATATTAAAACATCATTACATACTTTAACTTTTTCTCAAGTTGCAAAATTAAGAGCTGAATATAATAATTCTTCTGACGGGTTAACAGCTATTAGTGTTATTAACAGGGCTTTTAAATTTGGAGATTACAATCAATTATTTGAAGAAATATTTGAACCAATAGAAGGAAAAGAAGAGTTATTTGCTTTATTACAAGAAATGTATACAAATAAAGTAGATATTGTTGCATTTGATTCTGCTGTCAAAACTTTTAAATCAAATGTAAATGACAATTTAGAACTAGAAAGTACTATTTATGGTATGGATAATTCTAGTTATTACATTAATTACATTCAGTTTATAGATGGTAATACAATGAGAGAACAAGTAAATACAGATGGATTTAAAGAAGAAGTACCTCATGGTGTTCAACTACAACAATTAATTTCGTCTGAGCAACTTGCTTTAGTAGCTTATTTTATGGATAATAAGTTAGATATGGATCAATTAGTAGATGCTTACCAATCTTTATTAATGAGTAGAATAGAAAATGGCTTAGAAAAAAAGCTACTTCCTAGGTTATTTACTTTAGCTCCTAATGGTAAACTTAGTGAAACAGCGTGGGATGATTTAATGGCTTACATGAAATCTGCTGTTTCTGATTCTTCTGATGATCCTTATATAAATATTTTATTTTCTGATCTACAAGATAGAGAGCCTGAATTTAGTTTAGATTTTCCAGTTATACAAAGAAAATTTCAAGCTTTGTATTTAGCCTATGTAAGTAAAAAAGTACTAACTCACAAAGTTAAAGGGAATAAATATACATTAGTTTCTGATTATGGAATTAATTTACCTAGATATACTATAAAAATAGCCGATAGTTTAGGACAACTTGATTTAACCAACATTTCTTCAGAAGAACTTAGTACTTATATTCAGTCTAAAAATAATTCAGGAATATATAAAGTATTAGATTCTGCAGAAGGTTCTACAGGAGTTGTACAACACAGACTTAGACATAGAGTTTGGGATAAGCAAGCTAAGCATTATTATTCTGAAGCAATAGTATCTGAAAAAGTTTTAAATAAATTAAAACTTAAAAAAGGAGACATTATTCGCCCAGAACTATTAAAACAATTAGGACTAAGAATACCAACACAAGATAAACATTCAATGGTGGTTTTAAAAATTGTAGGTACTGTCCCAGGGTATATGGGTAATATAATACATTTGCCTTATGAAATTATAAAATTATCAGGTGCGGATTTTGACGTAGATGCTCTTTATTCAAGGGCTTTTTATTATTTTCAAAATGAAAATCAAAGTCAAGTTATTTTTGGAGATTACTTAGAAAGTAAAACTCCTAATGAAACTGCTTATGAAGAATTTCTTATGAGTTTTCATACTGACAATTCTAAGTATGGTAAATACGCCGAGTCTTACTCTAAATATAAAACAGAAGCGCAAAATTTTGCTAAAATAAAAGAATTTGCTTTAGCTAATAATTTTCTTTCTTTTGATGAATTTGTAAAAAAGTATGGTAAACAAATTAAAAATAATGTAAAAAAGTCTAAATTATCTCCAAAAGAAATTAACCCACTAACTTTAGAAGAAACAAATAATTTATTACTTAGACTGGAAATGCAGTTTGTAAACAACGATGGTAATAAAGATATAGCAGCTACTCCTGCTTCTATGGCCACTATTAAAGCAACAAATGATTTATTTAGTAAAATAGAAAAATTAACTAATGTTTTTTCAAGACACAACAAAGTAAATAGTAAAAAAACCATACAAACAGGACAGAATAATATTGGTCCATCAGCTGTGTTTAATACTTTGTTTCAACAACTAGTTAAATATAATATAGAAACAGAGTCATATTTTGGTTTATCTTCTTTTAAATCTTTTCTTGGCGAAACTGGTGATAGAATAAATAACATGATTTCTGAGATTATTAGTTCTATGGTAGATAATGCAAAAGAACAAGATGCAGCTAAATATAATTTAACTTTGGAAACTATGACTCCTGTATTAACCTTAATAGGTATAGGTATGGATCCTGAACGAGTATTGCTTTTAGCCAAACAACCTGCTGTTAAATTTATTATTAAATATTTTGATTTTGAAAGTTCTCCTTTAAATAATAATATTAAAAAGGAAATGAAGAAAGTTAAAAACGATAAAAATAAGCTTTTAAATTATTTATTAACAGAGTTTAAAAAAGAAAATAATTTAGATCCAGATTTAAAGATTGATTCAACAATGCCTTCAAACGAGGTTTTAATAGAAAATACTATTAAAGTAACAAATTATGCTTCGCAATTGTTTATATTGTCAGAGTTTGTAAGATTAGTAGATTATTCTAAACAACTAGTAAGTGCTACTAGGTTAACTGGCTTAACTAAAGGCTTTAAATCCTCTTTTGATGAAGTAACTGTTGAGGAAGATTTAAAAAATTTAAAATTAAAAATTGTAGGGGAAGGGCATAAAATTAAAAATTACGAAATTGTTAATAGTAGTGATAGCGCAAGTGATTTTTTACCTTTATTTAAAGATAGTTTACTTAAAACTAAAGTAATTGCTGGGCATATTATGATTAAAGTTTCTGATAGTTTCTTTTTATCATTATCTAGCCCTTATGTAGAAATACAAAAAGAAATGGCTAAAGGATTGAAAGCCAATTCTCTAGAATATAAAGATACAAAATACGCTATAAATGAGGCTATTGTAGCTCGTTTAATGACTTATATTCATAATTCTCCAATAGACCCTAGTATATTGTTTGATGAGTCTATTTTTGAGGCTTATAAAAACCTAAAAAAATATTTTCCTGAAAATAAATTTATTCAAGATTTAATTTTAGAAGATATAGAATTTAAAAAAACCAATGGTAGAGTTTTTAAAAATTTAAAAGTAAATTCTTGGGTTAGTTCTAATCCTTCTTACATAGCTGAAATGTTGTCTTCTTTTGAAGAACTATATAATATGTTAAATGAAAAAGGGAATTTTACAAATTTAACTTTATTAATGCGGTATTTAACAGCCAGAAATGGTTTAACATTTCAAAATGGAAGTTTTATAAAATTTATATCTCCTACTAAATTTAAACCTTATCATAAAAGATTAAAAAGCATTAGACTTAATATGTCTGAGTTAAATTATGACGAATCAAAAGTTGAAGAAATAATAGGAATGTCATTAAATCAATTTAAATACGAATCTTCTTATATTTTTAGCGTAGATAAACAAAATGAATTTTTATTGGCTTTTAATAATACAGACAAAAACCCAATTAGTAGTAGTCTTGAAAATCCAGTAGTTAGAACTAAAGACAAAGAAATAGTGACTCTTAACTCTAGTTATACTATAGACTTTAATAAAAAAGCTAGCGAAACTGAAGAAGAAAAAAACAAAAGAATAGCGGAAGCTAAATCTGATAATTTTAATAAAATTCAATTTTATACTAATGTAGACACAAGCATTGTTAATAAAAGAAAAAAGCTAAACAATCCTGCAATTATAAAATTAGGCAAATCATCTCTTTATAAATTAGTTAGAACTTCTGAATATGTATCTAAAACTGATGGTGGCCCTGCTTTTTTAGTTAGAGATTTTGTAAGCAAAACTCAAATTACTTATAAATCTAAAGACAGCACTAGTATTGAAATAATTATTGCTACTGGTAAAATAATTAAAGAAGAAGCACTAGATTATGTAATGACTTCAGATTTAAGTGAGTACAAAAAAGTAAATTCATTTAATTATGGCTCAGTAATAAATCCATATGCTTGGGCAGTAGAAGATGTAGAATTTTATGCAAAACCTTTAGTAGAAAAAGAAACAGAAGAAGAAGAAAATACTTCTACCTTTTCTACAAAATTAGAAGGAATATCATTGGGCTTAGATTTAAATATAGATTATATTGAGCCCAAGGAAAGTAAAAACAAACCTATAGAAGGTAAATCATTTATAAATCAAATAACAAAACAAGAAAGAATAAAAATTATTCTTTTGATAAATAATGCAAATGTTAATGAAAAAATATCTTATGAAGATGCTTTTGAAATTTTTGCAGTAGAAGGAATGGTAGCTTTAAAAGAAAGAATAGAAAACTGTAAATAATAATATGAACTGTATAAACACAAAACACCCAGAATTTGTAAATTTAGTAGAAAACTCAGACATAGGACCATTTGTTTTAGAGTTTGTTGTATCTGCTTGGCAAAAAGATAACAATAGCAGTAATTTTCCAAATTTAGAAGAAGTTAAAATAGCGTATACTAAATGGCAAAATAAAAAACCAAATAAAGCAGAAGCCACTGATAAAGAAACTACTATAAACATATATGCAGGAACTAATGAAAATGCTGAATTACAAGAATCTATAACTCCAGAACAAAACAAAAATACAGTAAAAACTTCTTCTATGCATCCTGAGTCTTTTAATAGTCAAATGACTATGGAGAATGGTGTATTTAATAAAGAAGAAATTAAAAGAAAATTACAAAAAGAAGGAAGTGAAATTACAAATTTCTTATTAGACTTGCTTTTTAAACACATTGGAGATGATTTAACAGTAGAAGTAGTAGATACTTTAATAGGCAATAATGGTAAATATAATTCTGAAAATAACACTATCGTTGTTAGCAAGCAAAGTCCTAATATTGAAGGTTCTTTAGTTCATGAATTGTTGCATGCTGCTACTGTTAAAATGGTAACAGCTTATAGAATGGGTATTCTTAGTTCTTCAGAAACACAAGCAATGGTTAATTTAGAAGCACTGCATAAAGTGTATAAAAGAAACTTTAGAAATGACGGTACTCAAGCCACAGAAAGCTTAGAAGAATTTATTACAGGTGTTTTTACTAATGCTAAAGTTCAAAAAAATGCAGACAGTATAAAGTATAAAGGAGATAGAAAAACATTGCTTGAAAAGTTTTTTTTACAAATGATGTCTTTTTTTGGATTTAATTCTAATAGTAACACAGTATTGTCTAGTAGTACTTATAACATTATTTTTCTTTTAGATGGTATTAAAACTGATTTAAGTAATATACATTCTTTGGGAATATACGATGAATTAACTCAAGACCAACGCGATATTTTAACATTTCAATACGCTGGTAAAACTATTGAAGCAAAAGAGGCTGCTGAAAAATTATTAATTGAAAGTGCTAAATACGAACTTTCAGATAATGGAAAAACCTATATAGATAATAAAGGTATAAAATATATAAGAGTAGGAGATTGGTATCAAAAAGAAGAGGGGTATTCTTTTACTGGAGACAAAGCTAATTATGAAAAAAATAGAACTTGGGGAAACCAAATAGATTTAATTTTAACAGGTATTTTGTTAAATAAATCTTTAGCAGACATATCTGAAGAAATAGATGATTTACTTATATCTATGCCTTTTGTAGAAGATTCTTACAAATTAAATGGCGAAATATTGGCCGAAGTTTATGATTATTTTAATAACTGGGTAACTACTAAAAAAGCAGAAGGGTATATTATACTTCCTCAAATAACAGTAGGAAATAAAAACCCTTTAAATGATGACGTTAAAAAATCTGTTGCAGGTACTTTAGATGTCATTTTAATAGACAAAATAGGTAAAGTAGATATTGTAGATTTAAAATCTAGTATTCATTCTGTATATGCTAGCAAATACAAACAAAATTATGGAGAAAGTAAATCCACTAGAGATAGGCATTCAATGCAATTAGGTGCTTATAAAGGAATATTATATTCTAAAAATATTGAAATAGGACAAACTTTTATATTACCAGTCAAATTAAATCAAGCGGTAGATCCTTTAACTGGTGACAATATGGACGAAATAGAAGGAGTAGTATTTGAAGAAATGATGCCTATTATTCCCAATAAAGACGCAATTAAAAGATTATCAAAAGATGGATTAGCTACTTCTTCTTATAACGAAAACAAAGGGTATGATAGTTTATTAGATTCTATAATGACACTATTAAAAGAAAAAATAATAGAATTAAAAAACAATGGAAATAAAACTTTTTATATTGAATCTTTGCAAGAAGAATTGTCAAAAAAAGAACCTATTTTAGCTATTGAGCATTTTATTAATGATACATATATTCAATATTATGGGCCAGATAATAAAAAGTTTTCTGGGTATTTAGAAAGAATGGTTTATATATCTAAAAATAGTAAATTAACCGAAGCTGAGAAGTTAGTACAATTAGAAGAAATACAAGATATTGTTTTAATGTATGAACGTACTTTAAAACAATTGGAAATTGATTACAGCTATATGATTATAGATGGAAAAATAACTGCAAATGCTAAAGATTATTCAACCATAGATAATTTAAATAAATTAATAACTGAATATCGCACTATAGGATTAAAACTTAATAGAATTCTTTCGCCAATTCAAGCTAAAATTTTAGCTGATTCTACTAGACAAGGTGTTGACCCAGCAATTAAAGAACAAATAACTAAAATGGAGTTAATATTAAAGCAATCAAAAGCAGCGCATGACAGTGCTATAAAAGAAGGCAAATTAGCTGTTATTTTAAATAGACAAAAAAGTAAAATAGAGGTATTACAAGAAAATATTTCTAGATTAAAAAATGCTTCTGCTTTGGGAGAAAAAGATTTTTTAAAAGATTTAAACGATGGAGCAAGAGAAGATATAAGTTTTGTTGAGTTTTGGTTTCGTCCTTTTATATCTAGTTCTAATAAAATAGTAGCAACAGTTGCAAGAAAAATAAAGTCTGAATTTGAAAAAGCCAGATTATCTTCTTGGAATGAGTCTTTAATATTTGCTGAAGCATTTGAAAGATATAAAAAAGCTAGTAATGACTCTCAAGATGATGTAGAAAAATTTAATAGAAGATTTTATAAAACTGTAAAAATTCCAAATGGAGAAAAGAGCGCAAAAGAAACTTATATACTTAACAGTGATATAAATTGGACTGCTTATCAAGATGCTTTAATAGAAGCACAACAGCAAACTAAAAATATGGATTTTAAACAAGCTCGTAAGCATATGAGTGAGTGGTATAAAATGAATACTAAAACTTTACAAAAAGAAACTATTTATGCTACTAATCCTATAACAGGTGAAAAAACTGTTTATATTAAAGGTATGGATCAGTTAATTGAAGAAAAAAAGCAAAATTCAACAGAAAAAGAATTTGATTATTGGTTGGCTAAGTCTAAAAATAATGGGGCTTTTTCTTTGCCTGCTGACGTTTATTCAAATGTTATGAATCTTAATGCAGCAGAACAAGAATACTATGATACTTTGTTGTATTATCTGTTTAGAGGTAATAATGAACTGCCTAATCAAGGCCTATTGTATAAAATGCAAATACCTTCCATAACTAAAAATTCAAACGATAGGGTTAGGCGGAATGGAATTAAAAATTATTTTGAATACAATTATAGTAATTCTTATGAAGAGGTTGCTGAAGACATTGATATATACGGAGAAAAAAACTTTGCTATTCCTATTATGTATAGACAATCAATGCCTATTGCAGATGTATCTTTAGATTTAGGAGCTTCTATTATGAGATTTTTTGATGCTTCTGAAAAATACAAAATTAAAAAAGGAATGCTTTCATTATTAAAATCTGTACATAATAATGTTAAAGCTTCTAAACCAGGCATGTCTACTGAAAGAGGCCTAGTTAAAGACTGGATTGCTAAACAAGTCCAAGTAGATAAAACTCAAACTAAAAATAATGGTGGTTATATAGCAGATGCTATAGAACAAATGATTAATATACATATTTATGGAAAAAATACTGAAAAAGCGCAATATGGAAAAATAGATGCTAACAAAGTAACTGACGCTGTAATGGGACTTCAATCTTTAACTACTATTGCTGCTAATCCTTTACTATCTTTAGCTAACTCGTTAATGGGTAATGTATCTAATTTAATAGAAGCTGCTGCAGGTAAACATTTTACTATTAGTAATTGGACTAAATCTTTAGCAATATATTTTTCTAGTGAAGTAGATTTTATGACTGATTTTAATAATCCTGTTAATAAAAGCAAAATGGGGCAATTATTAGATGTTTATGATTCTATACAAGGAGATTTTTCTGATAGATTTGGTAGAAAAATGACTATGAGTGCAGCTAGAAAAGCTTTTTCTTCTGATACATTATTTTATTTACAGCACAAAACTGAGCATCAAATTCAATCTACTGCTTTAATAGCAAAACTATTAAATACCAAAGTTACTATAAATGGAGTAGAATCCACATTATACGATGCTTACGAATTAAAAAATGGAAAGCTAAGTATAAAAAATGGTACTATGCATAAAGGAATTGATATTTCTAATCAAGTAATGATTATCTCTGTACAAGAAGATATGCATTCTATTAATAAAGATTTACAAGGGGTGTATAACTCTTTTGATAAACCATTAGTAGAAAAATATTGGTGGGGAAGATTGTTAATGATGTATCGTAAGTTTATTGTTCCTGGAGTTATTAGAAGATTTGGTAATATGCGAGTTGATATTGAATCAAACGAATTAAAAGAAGGTACTTACAAAACTTTTTTAAGATTATTTTTTAATGAGTTTAAAGAACTAGGAAAATTTATAACTCCAGGAATGGAGTCAGAAACCTTAACTCAACTTGAAAAAGAAAATGTTAGAAGAACTTTAATGGATTTAGGTATAATGATAGTTTTAGTATTTTTATGTGCAATATTAAAAGCAGCAGCTGCCGGTGATGATGATGATGATTGGTTATATTGGGTTTATTATCCTGTATACAGACTAAGAGCAGAATTAATGTTTTTTATTAATCCTTTAGATGGCGCAAGAGTATTTAAAACTCCTACAATAGCGTATTCCTTACTAGAAAAAATATTAAGAGTTTTTGCGCAATTATTTGACCCTTTTGAAGCTTTTCAAAGAGACCAAGGATTGGCTGAAAAGGGAGATTACAAACTTCCATATAGAATGTTAAATGTTATAGGTGCAAACGGAAGAAGATTTGATCCAGAAGAAGCTTTAAAATTGCTAAAAATGCAAACAAATTAACACAAGCTAAGTATAAAAAAAGGAGTTATTTATTAACTCCTTTTTATATTTATTACCATTGAATTGTATCCGAAGCTTGCAAATAAAAATTATTTCCAAAATAATGGATAGTATGCGTAAACTCTCTCGCAGCGAGGCCTACTTCTAAAGTAACACGTGCTTTTAAAGTATTTTTTTTCCAATAGACCGATCCTGACATCAGAAAACCAAAAGACTTATCTTCGACAAAACCTGAAAATAAATTTATTAGGTCATATTTTTCTTCTTTGCTTATTTTATTAATAATCCTGTAATATAGATTTAAGTGGGGTAATTCTGCATCTATTGAATCAAAATAACCAATAGGCAATTCAACTGAATCTTCTTGCAATATATTTAATGTATCTGCTATCATAATTTTTTAAATTTATTTAAAGAATATTTTTTAAAGTCTTTTTTTACATTGTACCATAATTGGTCATAATTATGCCCACTACTAGTAAAACTAGTAAAATCTTTTTTATTTGTAATTTCGACTATAAATTGTTGTTCATTTAGTAAAAACTCTACATTATAGCCTTCTGCTATTAATTGTTCTTCCATAATAATTTTAAATTTGCCCGCTAAATTTTTTTTCTTTAATATATTGTGCAAATTTACCAAGTTTAAAATTTATTCTTTTTTTAACTTGTATTTTACCAAATATATTTTTTAGTATTTCCATTCTAATTTCTACGTCACCAATTTCGTCAATAACATTTTGTTTAGTAGTTTTTTTGTCTTTTTTAGTTATATATTGTAATAGTGCTGTTTGTAACTCAGATAGTTCTTCTAGAACTTTTATTAATTGATAATCTGGATTATTGTTTTTAATTATACTATTTATAATTTTTTTATTTGCTTTATTCATTTTTTTAATTGTTTTAATATAGAATTTCTAGAAATATATTAACTATTTTGTCTTCCTTTTGATTTTGAGTATAAATTTTTAACAAAATCGCTTTGCCAATATTTTTTTGTATTTATATCCATAATTGATAATTTACCCTCAAATCCACCTCCTGTATCCATATTCCATACGTTACACCTATTCATAGGAACAATAATAGAACCATTTTTAGGTTGTGCTTCTTGTTGATATTCTTTTAAATGCGGTTTAATTTTGTGAAAAGTAGTAGTAGAATGCCCTATAAATACTTCCTCATGCTTATACATTCTATATGGATTAGGCCTATAATATTGATCATAATCAGGGTGTGATTTTTTTGGTACTAAATTATCTAAAGCAACAGCTAATTCCCACATATCTCTATCCCAATAATAATCAGAATAATACACTTCGTGACCTAAACCTTCTTTAGATTTAAACCCTCCATGTACAAATCCTCTATTTTCATCATCTATATAATAGTTAATTAATGATTTGTAAAAATCTTTATGAGTATTTTTTACCATAAATCCTGTTTCAATGTAAGAATCAATTGTAGCATTTCCACCTTGTTGTTTCCACATATGAGTACTTTTGCCATCAATTAACCAGTCTTTTGTCCATTCATCGTGATTACCTTTAATAAAAATAATTTTAGGATTTTCTAATTTCATGTTTATTAAATATTCAATTAATTGTGCTGTTTCTGGCCACCCATCAGAATAATCTCCTAGAAAAATAAGTTTATCATTTTTTGGATTATAACTACATCTTTCTAAACATTGTATGAGGGCCCTTAAGCCCCCATGAATGTCTCCAATACATAAAATTCTTGTCATAAAAGTGAAATTATAATACCAATAAAAATACCATGAAATAGGCCATTTAATATAAGTATGCCGATATTGTAATTTGCTAATTTTTTAAAATTATTTATTTTATTTTTAAATAAATAATATAAGCCGTAAATAGGAATAAATGATTGTAAAATTTCTGTTTTTTTCATAATTTTTTGTTTTATTTTCCTGTACTTCCAAAGCCACCTTTTCTATTGCTTTTTGTTATTGGTAGTTTATCAACAATTTCAATTTCTGTAGGTATTACTTTCGATAAAAATATTTGACCTATTCTATCTCCTTCTTTAAAAGGGAATTTTTCGTAAACTAACATGTTTTTGTTTTTAAACCAATTCATTAAATTTATATTTATTGGTAATCCAGTAAATCTAAATTGATACTCATTAGTGTAATCTTCTTCTCCAATTCCAAAATGATTTCCTAATATCCAATTAGTGTTTGATAAGCTACTTCTTGGTATTAAGCAAATTTTATATCCAGTTGGAGGTTTCATATTTAAATTAGTATAGCAAATATATTTATTTTCTGCTATTTTTTCTACTTCTGTACAAAATACATCAAATGCAGCAGCTTTATCAGTCGCCATTTTTGGGTATTTATTGTTTTCTTTTTTCTTTATTAATAATTTCATAGTTATATTTTCTTTTTTTTCTTTCAAAATTTTATTAAATTTATCATTTTAACCACATTTTGAATGCCCACAATTTTTACATTTTGAACATCCTTCTTCAAATATTACACTAGCAGAATTACATTCTTCACAGTTAACTGTTGATTTTGTTCCTTCTGGAATGTATTTTTTTAATACTCTAGCCAAAGATTTAGTAAATGACATTATTTCTCCATCAGATTTTTTAAGTTGCTCTACAATAAATTTAATATCAGTACCATGTCTTAATGAAGTACTAACTAATCTTGTAATTGTAGCTTGTTCATCTGTCATAAAACTACTAATATCATAGTTAATGTCATTTTGTTTAAAAAAATATTGCCCTTTATTTTTTTTATAAATAATGCCAGAACCAAAATAATTGTTTTCAGATTCATCTATAAAAACTTCATAAGGCTTATTGTTTAATAATCCAATGATAATTTTATAGGCTACATCTTTAGTAGTACTTAAAAACACTTCTGCTTCTAATTCTCTAGGTCTTTTAGTTGCATCTTTATAATTAAAAATACTGTCTTTTTTAGAGTTTTCTGAAACTAAAACACCAGTTCTACAACCATCTCTATATACAGTTACACCTTTAACCTTTTGTTTCCAAGACTCAATATAAATCTTAGCTACTTCTTCTTTAGTCACTGTACTGGGCAAGTTAATAGTACTTGAAATACTGTGTGTTGTATATTTTTGAATAATAGCTTGTATTTCTACTCTATTAATCCAGTTAATATCATTAGCTGTACTACCAAACCATGGTGACATTTTAAAATACATTTCTAACTTTTCCTTATCTAATTTACTTATATCAGGATCTTGCCCAATTTTATCTAATTGTATCAAAGTCCATTGTTCAAACTTAGAATGTAATATTGGATATTCCATCCAATTATCTCCATTCTGGTCTGTAAAATCAACTCTTACACCTTCTTCTCCTGGATTAACTTTCTTTCTTCTCATATAAAATGGAGAAAATAAAGGCTCAAGTCCAGAAGTAGTTTGTGTAAGAATGCTTACGCTGCCTGTTGGGGCGCATCTGTTATGTATGCCGTTTAAACATACTCTCAAAGTTTCCTCTGAGTATCGGACTATATCACCTCCCTTATATCTTCATAAGGGAGTTGGATTTTCGTGGAAGGGATTATTGTTAGGCTCACCCTTCTAGTCTCTGAACCTCCTAAACTCTTTTAACCTAAGTTTAGCTTGGCTGCTGATTAGCATTTTTTGTTATTTTTTTACATAAGGAAATAAAATAATCTTGATCATATATATTCTTCATTATATTAACATGTCTATGTACCCATTGTACATTTCCTTTAATATAGCCTTTAGAGCTATCTATTCTATCTAAAGAAGCATTCCATTCACTATAATCTAAATTATTAGAGTTATTCATGGGAACATTTGTTCCTTTAGTTAGAAAGATAGGTATTCCTGATAATTTACATTTATGATTTTGTTTAATCATTAATTTCCATAAATTTTCAGTAGTCATATACTTCTTATCCCATTCTTTATTCCTACTATCACAACCTACTTTAATTCTATACAATTGTGTTTTAGTTAAGTCACCAGTTCCTTGGTGTCCTACAGAATAACCTTTGTGGGCTATTATTTTATTTTTTACATTTACTAAGTATTTTTCTTTATTGCTACATGCTCTGCATTTTTTTGAGTCACTCTTTAACGAATCTACTCTTTTTAAATGCTCTGTATCACATAAAGTGCATACTACTTTTAAATGTCCTCTATGGTGGTTATTATTTTTATTTTTCACCATATGAACCTCATTAGATATTACTTTGTAATATCCAAATATTTGACCTTTTTTTATTTCTATTCTTTTACCCATAGGAGCAAAGATACAAAAAAATAATTTAAAAACCAAATTTTATAAGATTTATTATTAACAAATTTTAGCCTTCCAGCAATTTATCCAATTTTTCAATACTCATTGCTGAGTAAAGCCGCCATTGACGGTATTCCAACTTACATTTCTTCTTCCAAATACATCCATTCTTCTACATTGCTCAGGAAATTCATCTAAAAGCATTTGATAAAAATCATTACATCCTACACCAATATTTACTCCTACAAATTCTAAATTTCTATCCCAACCATCAAAAGGGCCTCTTAGTATTGATAAATCAATAATACAATCAAGTTCTCCTTTCATTTTAGTTTTTACTATAGAATGAATATATTTTTTACCTTTCTCAGAATCGTATTTAACTCCAAGTGCAGCTAAAGTATCTCCTAATGCAGTAAACCCACACCCAGTTCTTCTTCCACTAGCAGCTACTTTTCTTACATTTTGCCACAACTCTAATTCATCTCTTTTTATTTCAAAAGGCTCTGGGTCAGATTCAATTTTAGCAAAAATTTTATCAATATGTTCAAGTTCTAAATCAACTAAATCATCAGCTAACCTTTGTTGTTCATAAGCCATTTGATATAGAAGTTCTGTATCTAGCTCTGCTTTATTTGTAAAAGGATTTTTCACAAAACTAAACAAGTTCAAAGCCATTAATCTACATGCATCATATTCTTGCATAAAAATTTCCCCACAAGGATTGGTTGTTACACCTCTATATTGTGGATAAACTCCATCAGGACTATAATTCCAATGTCTATCAATAAACATTTGACCTGGTTCTGCATTTTCCCAAGCATTTTCACAAATAACATTGTATAGTTCTTTTGCTTTAATCTTTTTTAGATAAAATACCGCATTATCTCTTTTATGGTCTTCTAAATAGACTAATTCATTATAAGGACTTTCTAAGCATTCGTCACTGAAATAACTTAAATCTTGTTCACAAGGAAATCTAAGGATATAATCTTCATCATTCTCAACAGCCTTCATGAAGTCATCTCGTAAGTTGACTGATATGTTTGCTCCTGTAACTTTAGTTCTATCTTTTTTAATATTGACAAAATCAAATACATCTGGATGACGTACATCAATAGTAATCATTAAAGCGCCCCTTCTACCTTTTTGTGCTACTTCTCTTGTAGTGTTACTATATCTTTCCATAAAAGATACAGCACCAGTAGATGAGCCAGCAGCATTACTAACAGATACAGAATTTGGCCTAAGAGTAGAAATATCAATTCCAACTCCGCCTCTTCTTTTCATTAAATTAGCCAGCTGTTGGTCTTTTTGAAGTATTCCTCCATAACTATCATGTGGTTGTCCTACTACAAAACAGTTAGATAAACTGCCTATTTTTGTAGGATGACCTAACATAGACATAATAGAACCTTGTGGTACAATGTATTTAAAATCTTTAAACATATTAAAGATTTTTTCTTCTGTTAAAGGTGTTCTTTGTAAAGCATAATCAGACATAATTTCTAAGTTAAAAGAAGCATCTTCATAATCATTTTTTTCTTTTTTAATATACTTAGATTCTACTTTAGCAAATTCTTTTGCCAATCTTTTGTGCATTTGGTCATAATGCGTTTCAACCTTTGTTGCATATTTTCCTTTCCAAACTGATTTTGCTAAATCATCTCCAGGAAACATTAAATTTTCATCAGTCTTTGTTTCCATTGTTCCTCCTTTTTTGTAAGCCTGTTTTATCAAGAGTTTTTTCTCTTATTATTTGATACTTGCCGCTCCATACACTAGCAGCAAGTTCATCTTTTTTAAAATATTCTAATAATTTACTCATTGTTATTTTTTAATACTGCTTTCAATTTTTACTTTTTAGCTTTTTTACAATATGTTTTTTAATTTCTGGTTTAAATTTTATAAATCCAAAACTATCCATTGCTTCAAAAAACTCACTTAAAGTATATTTTTTACTAACTAGGTTTTCCAACCATTTAAATTTTTTACTTTTTATATCTATCATCAAGTTCTAATTTATTTTCCATCATCCAAGATAAAAACAATGCATTACATTGTATATGCCCTATGTGTGACAATCCAGATTCAGAATCATTATCCTCTCCTTCCATAAAAGCGTCTAAATGCCTTTTTAAACTTTCGCAGATTTCTATTATTGATAGCCCTTTTTGCCAATTATAATTTCCATATTTTTTAGCTCCAAATTCTAATACTCTTACCATTGGAACTAGAGAAGATTGTGGTACTAATCCCCATTTTAATTTATCTGTGTTGAATCTATTTCCTTTATTCATCGTATTTGTTTAAAATAAACTCATTATACATGTAAATTTCTTCTTTAGCAATTGGTTTATCCCATACTTCCCATTCTTCTGGAATAACTTCATTTGTTTTTAATTCTGTAATTTTTCTTAAATCTTCATGTTTATTTAAAATTTTCCATTCTTTTGTAAGTGATCCATCTGTGTCTTTTCTTTGGAAAAAAGTAACTTTGTATTGTTGTGAAAATTCAGAATATTTACCTTTTTTAAATAAATTTAATATTTTTTCAAATTCTTCAGGTATTTTAAATACTACTATAACATCTCCATATCCTTCTGTATCATACAGATCTACATACAAAGGGTGGTGAGACAATTTATCTAAAAAATCATTAAATTTTTCAAAGTTTTTATTATTGTGTTTAAATAAGAGATGTAAGTGATTTTCATATCCCATGTTGTTTAAATTATCATCTAAATAGCAATTAATAATTCCATTTACCAATAAATCTGCTTTTTTTATATTTAACATAGGCATTAAAAACCAATAAGAATTTGTTCTTAGTATTTCTTCTGAATTTCTAACTAATGGAATACTTTTGTTTTTTAATGTGTTAATCATATAAACTTATTTCTATTGTTCCTTTATTTTCAATATAATCTCTGTGGTCTTCATAACCATGTTCGTCATACCAAATTTTATCTAGTATAAGATCATGCCAACCTTTAACAATTTTACCATTAATAGTTCCACCTGTTTTTGATAATTCTAGTGTTTTTTCATTAATAATAAATTTTCTAGGCGTACCTATATAATCAAATTTAGTAGTTTCTATTATGAACATAAAAGGAAGAACAGTATAGTTTTCCAATAAATTTTTAAAATAAATTTTAATGCCCTCTACATAAATACTTGCTTGATAATTATAATTAAACATTCTAATAGATTTGTAAAAACTAATAGTACTGTCGCCAGTAGTTTTAAAATCTATAGGTTGAATAGTTTTTTCTTTGTGATTTACAATTACTTTGTCTAATTTACATTTCATGTCTTCACCTAATACAGTCCAATAAACTTCTAATTGATAAAAAATTTCTTCATTATCTCCTGCAGTTAATTGTGAGTAGTTTTTAGTAAATTTATGACTTTTTAAAGAAGTAACAATCTTTTTACAAGTTTCGTATTCTTCTAAACTTAATACTATTTTTCTATCTTGCATATTAAGCATTTCTAGATAATTCCAAAACTCATCAAAATCAAATTTTTTGATTCTTGCGTCTTTATCCACCATTTTAACAAAAAAATCTATTTCATCCATTACATCTAAACAATATGCAATGTTTGCAAAATCTTTTATATTTTCTGTAATTTGACTAGATTCGCAATAATTTTTAAAAATTGTGTCTGCTAGTAATAATACTTTTCCAGTTGGAAAATTGTTTTTATGTAGATAAACTTGCTTATTAAAGGCTTCTTGGCCTTCTGTAAGCAATATATCTACTGCTGAACCTTTATCGAAATGTCGACCAGGTTTGCTTTTTGTTTTAAATAAAGTAGGATGCGTAGCTAATCTAGAAAGTCTAGAAAAGCTTAGCGCATCTACTTCGTAATAATTATGCTCCATTAAATATGTTATTAACCTCTTCTTCTATTTTTTTCAATTGTTCTTCACTGATTATTTCTTCATATTTGTGAAATTTAGCTAAAATCTTAATAATATCATCAAATTGGAAAGTAACCAAATGATTTTCTTTTTTGTATCCATCTAGTTTGTTAAATACTACTTTAATAAATTTGTGTTCAGGAGCATTGGGAGGGAAATTTAATTTTAAATTCTCTTCCATATTCTTAAACTCTTTATCTGGTTTTATTCTGCTTGCTTGATATCCACTTTTAGCTTGTAATAAATAAGGGATTCCCCACAAATCAAATCCACTGTCATCGTATAATCTTGATGCCTGTCTACTTGTTTTAGTAAAGGAGAATCCCATAGCTCTATATATTTGGGCTAAAAACCTTTCATATGTATTGCCTTTTACTTTGTTTTTGTGTGCCATTATAAAAATAATTCTCTAAATGCATTTTCTTCATATTTGAATTGTTTATCATTTCTTAAAAATGAATCATCAGCGTAATTTCCATTCACAAACAGCTGCATAAAACTATTTGTTCGGTAGTTAATATAATCAATTAAAAAATTAGAAACTTTTTTACCGTAATCAGATTCTTCAAATACTGAAAATATATCAGTAAACATTATTTTTGAATCTTCTTTTAGTATTTTATCTGTATTTTTTTTACTATATTTAATTAGCGCTGAACAGATTAACAACCACAAAACTATTTTTTGGTAGTTCAAGGTTGGTTCATGTAATCTAAATTCAATTGTTTTTCCGTTAGACATAAAAGGTAACATATTTACCCAAAAATATCTGCTTTTGTTATTCCATTTATTTCCTCCTACATCTTGTCCAATAGGGTTTACAAAGTCTAGTATTTTATTATACTTTTCTTCTTCTGTTCCTGCAGAGGATAAATATAAGCCTCTAAGAGGTTTACAATGGTCTTTGGCTTGACCATTTGCCTGCTTTTTAGATGCAAAATAAGTTTCATCTCTTTTATAAGGAGGGACAAAATCAAATATTTCTTGTTGGACTCTATAACATAACCTGTAAAAAGCTATTATTTCTTTTTTAGTTAAATTAAAATTACCAATATGTACATGTAAAGAGCAAAATTTGTCTATTTCGCAGTTTTTAATGGCCACATTACCCATTTGTTGAATGGCTTTAATGCCTATTTCATTTACAAAAGGTACGCTTACATATTCATGTCCTGCAATTGAACCATCTCTTAGTGGTAAAAATCCAGTTTCCCATATATACTTATCTGGTAAAATTCCCGAAGTAGTTTCTAATTCTAAACCAAAAGAATAAGGAGCAATTAAATTATAGACTTTTTTTTGATTTTCAGTAACTTTATCTGTTAAAGAAGTTTGTACAGATTCTATTATTTTTTTAATTAACTGTTTGTTGTGATCTGCCAATGAATAAGGATAACCATAAGTATTTATAAATTCTATTTCTGTTTTAAATAGAAAAATAAATTCAGAATTAGATAAATTTTCTTTTATAAGGTCTGTACTTGCATAATCATTAAAAAATTTTCCAAAAATATAATTAGAACCAATTAATTCAGCTACATCTGAATTTATAACTGGTAAAAAAACAATATTATCTTTATAATTTTTTATAGTTATAAATCCTTTTACATTTTCAATTTCACTTTCTTTAATAAATATTCTAGTAGCATAAAGTGGACTAGGTTCAAAATACCCTGTTTTTATTTTTTTATCTTTAAATGAAACAATTCCTTCAGAAAGTGTAGCCAGTTCTTTTGCTTTTATGTGAATATAACTTCCTGTTGAGTAATTTAAAACTAATTCAGGGGAATTTTCTTCATACCATTCCCCTTTTCCTTTTGCGTATTTTATTGTATTATAAGTTGAATTACTTATAAATATTTTTTTATTTTTCATTATATTATTTCCTCTATAAATTCGTAAGTATTAAAAGCAACTATTGCTGTGCCAAGTTTGTTATAATTTAAAATTCCACTTTCATTTAAGTCTGTTCCAGGACTATAAGTTGTGTGTAATTCTGTAATAATTTGTAAAGCAGAATCAACTTCTGTATTAAATTCTTCGCTTAGTTGATCTGAATAAGCCTGCTCTTGCGCTTTTTTTTCTTCTTCTTCTTTGCTAAGCTTGTTAGTTATTTTTAATTTTTGTCTTTCTAGTATTAAAATATCAGATTTTTTAATTTCTTCTTTTTGTAAACAAGTCAAAGCAACAACCATTCCTTCATCTCCAGAAAAAGATAATTCAACAATATTGCATTGAATTTCATCTTCTAATAATTCTCCATCTGAAGAATAAATATTTAAATTGTCAGAAGAAAGATAATATTGGTCAAAAAAACAAGCTAAAATATCATCAGAAGTATTGAAAAACTCTTTTTTGTCGTTGTAAATATCTATAAATTTAATCAAATCTCCCCAATAAGTAGAAATAAGATTGCCATTATAAAAAGCAAAGTATTTATCACCATAGTCAGGTTTGACCCATCCTTCAATATTCCAAGAGGCTAGTTCTGATAATGATGAAAATCTATATGCTTCTAAAGTAGCTAAATCTATATCAAAAAATCCTGTCATTTTTTTTCCTGCAAGCTTATATTTTAAATTATCAATGTAAATTCTATCTTTACCAGGGTCTTTAAAAACTTGAATCTGATTTGAAAACATGTTAAAATACTGCTCTTTTTTAAGTATTTTTTTTTGTTTTCTAGATAACGTAGACTTGTTTTTAATTATTTCAATATTTTTTTTATCTGAAGAATAATGATTATTAACAATTGTACTTTTTGCTCTATCTTCCCAAGCTTGCCTAAAATCTTCTTCGTCTTCGTAATACGATCTTTTTTGATATCCAACTAAACTTAAGCTTTTTACTTTAATGGTTTTTACTAATTTTTGCGAATTAATAAATTGCCCATTTTGCACAGTAATTAATTCATTTTCTGGTACTTCTCCTATAATTAAATTTGGATTTTCTATTTTTAAAATATTAAAAGGCTCTATCATAGACGAAAAATAAATAAAATTATTTAAATCTTGCATAAAAAATAAAGGTCTTTCTTCTATTTTATATTGACTTGCGCCTTTAAAAATAAACAATTCATTAATATTTTTAGGATTATACCACATCAACGCTGCAGATCCTTCATATGATTTTAGCATTTCTAAATAAGTTTTTGCATTTAAAGATAACAAATAAAGAAATTTTTCTGAATCTGTTTCCATTGCATCTAACTTATTTTTATCTAAATTATATTTTTTTTCTATTAAAATACCATATAATTCATCAATGTTGCTTATAGTGCCGTTATGAACACCAATTAATTTTGTATCAATATCAAAAGGATGAGTATTTTCAATGGTTTTTTTCCCTACTGATGCTTTTCTAGCATGCATAATAATAGTGTTATTTTTACCAGTAAATTCTAAATTGTTTTTTTGTAAATAATCTTTAAATTCATTTGGCCATATACTTTTATATATTTTTCCATTAGTACTATAACCTATTCCTTGACCACCTCTACTGTCATTAAACAACGCCATTAATTTTAACCAAAGTTTATTTGGTTTTTCTTTTCCACAATATCCTATTATTCCACACATATTATCTTGTTTTCCAATTACCTGATTTTACTAATAAGCTATTATTAATGTTACCATTATAAACATAAAGTTTTGCTACTCCAAAAGCAGTTAAAATATTTTCAATATAGTAATTTGCTCCTAATTCCATTTTATCAATTCCTTCTCCAATATTATAATCTGTTACTTTAAATAAATCTACTTCTAAAGTTCTTGTTTTATCTTTAGTTTTTTTAATACCAGGATATGACCCCAAAGAATATAAATTATATCCAGTCAGTATTAAAGTATCTAAAAACTCTAAACCACTTTCAAAGTGCTTATAGTTATATTCTCCTTTTCTTAAAGAGCCATAAACTAAGATTAAATCGTCATTTTTTTTATTCATTTTTAATTGTTTATTGTTACTAAATTAGGCAATTTAATGTTGTATTTGTTAATTAATTTTTCAGCCAATTGTTTGTTAGACGTATTTATACATTCTTGTATTTCTTCTCTATCTGGAAAATCAAAAGTTAAATTGTTGTTTGCAAATTCAAACATTTTGTGTACTTGATTAAATACCCATTTAATTGTTTTTTCATCTGTTAACCAAAAATTAGAAAGAGTTCTATATTCAAAACCATATGGTTTAAATCTACAACAACCAGCTTTACCATACATAGTTCTTCTTTTAGTATCTTCATCCAGTAAAACAGAAGGAACACCTAAAAAATAATCCATTAATCTAATATAAAATTCACTATTATCCATTTCAGGGTTGGGGTATCCTACATGAATATGTCCTCCACAACTCCTTAAGCCTTCTTCTGGATCTGGTTTTTCATTTTCTTCTTGAAGCCAGGCTGAAAAATCAGGTTCACAACCAAATTCTTTTGCTTTTTCACCCTGTAATTTTTCTTTTATAAAGAATTTAGAAGGGCTTACATCTATAAATATATAATCAGGAGTATTTTTTTCAATGTAATTAAACATTTTTTTATGAGCATTAACAAAATCATCTGCTGTTTTAACAGCGGGGATATTGTATTCTACCATAACATTGTCACACAAAATCATATAACCGCCTTTTAAATCTGTAGGATCTTCTTTACTACCTTTAAAGTATTCTTCTGAAGGAATACCAACGCCGTTTTCATTTATTAAAAATAATTCAGGATCAGACCCAATTGTTATTTCGTTTTGATTTATTTTTTCCATGTTTTGTTATAAATTTTTTAAATTATTAATTGTTTTTTAATTCTTCGTCTTTTAACTGGTAATTTTTCCAAATTAAAGAACTACCTTTTTCAAATCCGTCAGTTACCCAATGCTCTCTTTTTATTGTATTTTTTATTTTGTCTCCTCTAAATAACCAATCAAAATACATTGCCCATCTTCCTGCAACGTATTCAGAGGTATTTAAAGTAGGAGCGGTGTTTACTTCTAATGCGTAAGCTTCTCCATCTTTGTACATTACATCTACACCTCCAAAATCTAATTCTACAGCAGCTATGGCTTTTAAAGCTACGTCAAGCACACATTTTAAATTCTGTTCGTCTATAGTAGTCCATTTAACGTAATCAAAAGGATCTGTATCGTTTTGAGCTCTGTTCCAAGCAATATTATTTTCTTTTGGCTTGGATTTCTCCATTACAGCAATTACTTTATTATGTCCCGCATGTATTCTAAATTCCCTAGTTTTATCAATAAATTGAGAATAGTAAAATTTTTTATCATTATGATGCGCAATAAATGCTGCAATAGAATCTAGTACAATAAAATTTCTGCCTTTGCTATGTTCAAAAGGTCTTGCAATAATAGGAAGGTCTGTTGTTAGAATGTTGAAAAGAGTTACTAATTTAGGACAATTTACATTGTTTTTAATAAATAATTCTCTAGAACGTAGTTTGTTAGTAGCATTTTCTAAACCAACAATTTTATTATAAACTATAGAATTTTCCATTTTAATGTTTTCCCTGGTGCCCCACCTAATTAAAATAGAATTTTTTAAGGCTATATTATCAGCTTTATACTCAAATAAATATTTTTTATTTTCTAAATTAACAGCCAGTTTATCTCTATTTTCAAAAACTCTGTAATATTGAGGAACAGTTTTTAATCCAAGTTTTGATTTTTTTATTTTAAAAGGCATTTGTCTTCTTTGTACTAAAACACATTGAGCTGTTCCTTTTGTATGGACTAGTTTTGTAGAAGGTCTTCCATGTTTACCTGTTAATACTATATTTTTAAAATTCATTTTTTTTATATTTATTGTCTTTTATAGGCATTGGCCTAATAATCAATTTTACTTGTTTACTTTTCTACTTTGCGTATATACAATACGCACGTTTCTGGTTCTATATGAGGTACAGAGGTTTTAAAAGAAAGGTCAGCACATTCTTTAGAAAACATTCCTTTATCTTCCATAAAATCTACTAATAAATTTTGTAAATACAAAACTGTTTGGTGTTGTTCTTCTCCATATAAAAATTGAAACTCAGGATGAGATTGAATAGCTAAAGCATTTGTTTTTTTAAAAAACACTATCTCAGGATCACTTTCTACTTTTTTTATTTTAGTGTTGTTATAATGATAATTATTACATAATTGTTTTTCAGCTTCTCCTATAACTAAATAATCTTCTTTAGGCATTTCAAATGGATACATCATTTGGTGATGCGTAGACGTTACTGTTAGTATATTGTTGTCTATTGTTTTTATTTCGTGCGAATTAGGATGATTCATATCTTGAACTAATTTTCCACCAGAACCAGCACAAAGTAATTGTGCACCTCTACAAATACCAATTAATTTTTTATTTTGTGCCAAAGCAGTTCCTAAAACTAAAAATTCTTTTGCATCTCTAGTTAAATCACTGTAAGTTCTTTTATATTTTGGATGACCATAATAAATAGGATCTACATCAGATCCACCAGTAAACATAACTAAATCAGCTTCTTTTAAATTATTAGCAAGGCCCACTCCTAAACTTAAAATCCAATTTGCGTATCCTATAGATCCACCTACTATATATATTTTTTTATTTTCCATTTTTTTAATTTTTGTTTAAAATATTTGATTAGTCCAGACAATTTGAAATTCTGGGCCATTGTTTTCTTTAATTATTTTGTTTGCTTTGCTAAAATTAGATTTACCAAACCAATTATTTCCTCCTAAAAAGGGGTCTCCTGCTTCTAATATATAGTGCTTATTTAAATCAATAAGAGATTTGTATTTTTGCCCAACAGAACCCCATAACATAAAAATTATACCTGAATTATTGTTATTTATAACAGAAATAGTTTCAATTATAAAGTCTGTCCAAAGATTTTTATGAGCAGCCGAAAAATTTAATTCGCACGTAAGTTCAGAATTTAATAATAACACTCCTTGTAACGCTAAATCAGTTAAATTTGCATCTCTTCCAGGAAAAGCATCTTCTCCATACAAATCTAAATCAATTTCTTTGATAATATTACTAGTGGCTATTGGAATATCCATGCTTGTTGGATTTAAACTATTGTAACTATAAGCTAATCCATCGCAAATTATTTCTCCTTTATAAGCTATGTCATATGGAGTATTTCCTATTATTACTATTTTTAAATATTCCCAAGGAGTCAATTTAAAGCAATTAAATAAATTATTAGTGTGTGGTAATATTTGTTTTTTTTGTTGAGCTTTAGTTTTTAAAAAATTTTTAATTTCTTGAAATTCTTTACTCCACAAAAAAGATTTTAATTTATTATACCATCCTAATCCTAATTTATCAATTAAATTTTCTTCTCTTTTTTTGTTAAATTCTATGTAATTATATGTAATCATTACCAATTGTTTTGTTTTCTAAATTCTTCTAATTCTTCTTTGTTATTAATATTTAATGTTAATAACAAATCAGGCCAATTGTAATTATCTTTTCCTTTTTTGGAGTCATAGAAGTCTTTTTTTTGGGCAAATGGACCTTCTTCAGTAAAAGTTATTCTGATTTTTTGCATTTGTTCGCAATGCCACATTCTAAAATACATTCTTTGGTCCTTATTTTCTTTATAATATAATTTCACTTTAAATAATATTCTAAAAAGTTTTTCAGCTGTGCAATAAGGATAGTATGTATTTATTATTTCTAATAAATCATAAAAACTCCTAAAAGAATTATCCCTACATTGCAATTCAGTACATTCTGGGTTTTTATAAGTTTTTTGTGCTTTTGCTCTTTTTGGACCGTAAACATCAGTATGGCAATTATAAAGTAATTTTATAAATTCGCTTATAAGTTTTGGTGGTTTAAATTTTACATAAATCATTTTTTTTTATTTTTATAATTATACCATTTAACAAATTTACAACACACATCAAATAAAGCGTCACTTTCTACACTTATTTCTACTCTTTCATTGCTTATTAAAAGTTTAACAAAGTTTTTACAAATTAATATTGAATGTTCGCCATCATCTATATTATTAATAGTATCAATTACAGGCATAATCCATCCATATTCTTTGTGAAATAGTAAAAACTCACTATTATTTTTAGAAATATAGGCTTTGTCTGATTGAATGTTCATTTTTTTTATATTCCACCAAGAATCGTGAGGGCCATCTGGAAAATGTTGTTCCTCCATAAATTTTGCTAATAAATAGCTGTTAATTATTCTTTTGTTTTTGTTTTTTTCTATAATCATGTTAAAAATTTTTTAAAAGCGTTTTGCCCATATTTAGTTACATATTCAAAAGGATCTTTTACCCCTAATTCAATTGGTATTACTTCGTATGGTAATCCATGCATAAATTCATATTCTTTCATTGCAGTTATTCCTGACTCGTCATTATCAAACATTACAACAATATTATCAAATCTTTTAAATAAAGAATTAATAGTATCTTCAGTTAATATTATATTTTCTGATTGAGGAGCTATTGCAGGTATGCCTAATTCATAAAATACTACTACATCTTTCATAGATTTAGTAATATATAAAATTTTTCCACTTTCTGGAATAAAATCTATTCCTTGTATTAAATCACCTGTGCAATTATTAATCCATTTAAATTTTTTGTTTTTTTCTTTTGGCCTATATCCTTTAATTTTGTTATTAATTGACCAAGAATAAATTGGATTAATTTCAGAATATGTCCACAATTTAATAAAATTATAATACAATGTTTTTACAGAAAAAATTCCAAATTTATTTAAAGTGGTTTTACTTATTCCGCCTTGTTGCCAATAATTTAAATCAGAAATAGTAAAATTTTGAATTATAATCTGTATAAAAGCATTTTTTTTATTTTCTTTATTTTGATAATTTGTATATTCTATTTTTTTTTTAATTGTTTTAGAATTTGTAAAAGTATGGCTTATTCCTAAATGCATACTTTCATTAATTAAAAGCAAACTTTCTAAAAAAGTACTATTTTCCATTATTTGTACAAATTTAAAAACATCTCCTGCGCCATTTTTTGTAATGTTTCCAAAATCATTCCATAATAAAATGCCTGCTTTATTCCAATAAATACCAAAAGAAGGCGTTTTATCTTTTCTACCAGGTAAAGGAGAATTTATCAAAGTTCCTATTTCGTAATCTATTCCTAGAAAATGTCTATATATTTCAGCTTCCGTAGTTTTTTTTAATATATTTTCTTTATTAAGTCCTACTATTTTGCCTCTTGTTTCATATTGCATCATAAGTTTTAATTAATTGTTCAGCTTCTTTAATTTTATTATTTATTATTAGTACTTTAATATTTAACCAATTCGTAGTAACATCAGGTGGAAATAAATTATTAATTGTTTTTGTTTTGCTTAATCTAAATAAAAATACTTTATTATTTTTGGCTGTTGTTTTTATAAAGTCGTAGTCACTTCCTACATTATAAATTGATCTACTGCCAATTGTATATTTATTAGTATAAATAGGGCAATGCCCCATTAAAATAGCTTTGTGCACATCAACACCTAAATCAATAAATTCATAAATTTTTTCTATTGTTTTTTTATTAGTTATTTCATATCTTGCCAATTTAAATAAATATCTAAAATGATAATTATTTACTCCTTTTATGTAATCTTTTTTTACTTGTGCTCCTAGTAGTATACATAAATTTATAAATTTATTTTTATTTTTAAAATTAGGAATTCTAAACCCCAATTTTTTATACATAAAATTATCTCCGCAGTTATTTGTTTTTACATCATAACCAGAAGTAGTTTTAAAAAATCCTCTTAATATCATTTTTTTTAAGTTTAAAAAGAAGGGAGAGAACGTCTCCCTTCTATTATCAATTATTTGTTAATATTAGAATAAATCATCTTCTGAAGATGTGTATCCTTCATCTTTTGTTATTACATTAGTAGTTGGTACAATGTCAAGTCTTTTAATTAACTTATCACTGTTTTTTAATTTTTCGCATCTTTCTTCTAGTGTAGTAAATTCATCTACACTAGCAATAGCACCAAATGGAAATAATACAGGTTTTACCCAAATATTAACTTTACCAGTTTCACTATCTTCAATTGCTACTTCTTCTCCACCAAATATAAAAGAACCTTGAACACTGCGAAGTACTTTTTTTATTGCTTTTGCATATTCTTCATCATTAGTAACTGTATCTAGTGCGTCATCTAATAAAGCCCTTACTCCTAACTTATCTGCTAGCATTATAACTTTGTTTTCTGTGTAAGGCTTAGCTTTTTCACTTAACCACAATCTATCTTCTGCTATTTGCCCTGTACCAAAAGCATGCGCTACTAAATCTTTGACTGGGCTAGTCATATATGTAAACTTTAACCCTTTTGAACCAGTTCCTGCAGTTACAAACTCTACTTCAACAATTTTTGCAATTTGTGTTGTACCTGGAGTTATCCATTTACTTACTATTGTACTTTCTACTACTTCTTTTCCTCTTGTACTATAATTACTCATATATTTTATATATTAAGTTGATTTTTTTAGTTGGTAATCTTCCAACATTTCAAATGTATTAATTTTTTTGTTGCCTCCAGAAAAATTATAAAAAACTGTGCTAACTTACGATTTAGCTGATAAGCTATCAAGCTTTCGATCCATCACGTTAATGGCTAATCTTTTAAATATATTTTATCCCAATGAGTGACAACATTATCATCAATCATTTCAGATAATAATATTTCACCTTGCAGATGTTTACATCTTCCGCCGCTAATTAATAAATCATTATTGCTTTCAAAATTAACAAAAACATTATTTTTTGCATCTCTTGTTAATTTGCCAACAGCATCCACTCTTGATGGAATAATGTTAGCTAATTTTCCAGTTAAATTTAGCTCTTTAGTTGTAATAAATTCATCATTAGCATTGGCTGTTCCTACAAACTTGTCTTTAATATGGCATGAAAACAATACTCCTTTATTGGCACAACTACACATCATTTCAAATAGCTCTAAAAACCATTCTCTGCTGTGTTTATACCCATATCCTTGTGGTATGTCATGTACAGTTTCAAAGTCTTTGTCTGTGTATTTAGCATATGTACCATCATTTCTTCGATTAAACTTTATACCTTGTGGTTTTTTCATATAATTAAATGTACCGCCTATTTCTGACCATTCATCTATTTTAGTTAATGTGTCAAAAATTACGTAATCATATAATTTTTTATCAATTATTTCTACTAATAATTCTCGAAGTTCTTTTGGGTTACTAATGTTTACTTTAACAGCATCATTGTAACTAGCTCCATTATGTTCTAAACTTACTAAAAGAGATTTACCTTCTTTAGTAAATTCAGTTGTAAATTTTGAAAATATAGTAGTTTTTCCTATTTTTGGTGGTCCGTAAACTATTGCTGTAATAGGATTAACAGCTGTTTTTTTTGTTATTTTTGTTGGTAATTCCAAAATTAAATTAATTTTTGTTATTTTTTTCAATTAAAGCGTAAACTTTATTCATTCTTTCGTAATTATTTGCATTGGGCATTTCTTTAAACTTATTTATTGCTCCATCAAAATATAAACCTAAATTCAAACTAGGTCTGCCTATTCTATTTTTAAGTATAATTAAAGATCTAAAATTATCTTTTAATCTAGTTATATCATATCCTAAATAATTAGTAAGTCCATATCTATAAGGAGCAAACAATCCAATAATAACTAATGCGTCTCTTTGTGTTAGTTTATTATCTCCTAAATTGTCTAAACTAGGTTCTAAACGTGCCGCTTTATAGTGTTCTACATTTTCACTAGCTGCTGCTTGTTGCTGAATATTTACAATTGAATATTTCCAATGCTTTGTTATTTGTTTTCTACAATAATCTGCAGACCAACTAGTCATTGTTTTGTGCAAAGAACCTTCATGTTTTTTTTCAGGTTGTAACAATGCTATATGATCTGTAATTACTATTACATATTCATTTTCATTGTTTTGTTTATAGTGAGAATATTTCCAGTTCTCTTTATTTTCTCTTTGCGCTTCATACTCATCGTGAGTAATAAGTCTCCTTTTAGATTCATCGTTAAGTTTTAATTGTGTCCAATAATGTACTCCATTCTCATTGGAATATTGTCTACAATACTTATAAATACCATAAGGATTAGAAACAGAATCAATAATTTCAACTGAATCAAATAATTCTGCAAAATAATCTTTTGCACATTCTATTTTTTCAATAATTTCATCGCTTATTTCTACATCGTACATAGAATTTAATTGTAAAACATCTATATAAATTTTAAAATGTTCAGCTAAATGCGCCACTATTAAAGTATCTACAAATTCTTCTTTAGATTCTTCTAAAGCAAAATATAAAATTTTTAATTTTAAATTAGCTTCTGGATGAGCTTTAATAAAATCATATGGAGTTTTAACAAACATAAATTTTGCTAGCTGAGTTTTTCCAATTCCAGAATTTGCTGTTACAAGATACTGAACTCCTTTCATAATGCCTGGTAAATATTTACTTAATATTGGAAAGTTTTCATAAAAAGGAATACAATTATAACTGCCTTCTTTTTTATTTAGTTGCTTAGCTTTTATATCTGCTAATCTTTCATTAAACATTAATTTATAGAATTAGTTTTCCAGTCTGTTGGTGTGTTTTCTCTTTGAACTACTTCTATCCATTCTTCTAATAAGGAGCCATTATATTGTTTAAATATAAAATAATCTGCTTTTCGCAAATATTTTAAATTATCAATAGAATTAACATAGGCATTTGTAGCTTTAATTATTAGTTCAGGACTAACGTCTGGATTTGTTTTCAAAAACTTTTTCATCTTGTTTATACAATCAGAAACACTTCCACCAACACCATTTTTATGTTTCATATAATCTTCTCGCCAATAATACATCCACTCTAAATCAGCTTCTTTAAATTTTTTTAAAGTAGAAGATATTTCTTCAATTTCTGTTGATATATTATTATAAGTTTTAATAGGAATTGGTAGCATTTCAATAGTTTGTATTATTTTTCTTCCAAATTCTGTTATTTCTAAATTAAATGGTTTGTTTTCAACATTTAAAAAAGTTATAAACTCTCTTCTTACTAGTTCTTTTATTACTCCGTAAGGAATTTTATTTTTTACTATGTATTCTTGAGTATCTTTTAAATGGTACGCAAGATACATTAATCCAAATTGGTCTGGACTTAGTTTAAAATTTTGTAATTTTTTAATAATATCATAAATCTTTAAATTCATAATTTTGTTTTACTTTTGTTACTCTCAATTTATCATAAGCATTTGTTTTTTCAATTTGTTTATAATATTTTTGTTTTAATTTGTTACTTTTCAATGACAAAACTAAATAGGCCTCTACCAATTATAAATTTTTAATCATCATCTTTAAATTTCCAGGCAAATACCCAACTCTTCTAGGAAAAATGTGCTTTACTTCAAACCCAAAATAACGCAAATTATTTTCTAAAATTTCTTCTCCCAATGTTACAATTGCAAATATAGCTGTCTGCCCATTACCAGTAGTAATTCCTACTTCTGTATTGTTTTTCATTTGTTTATTCAGTATTTTCAGTGCACAAGACAGTTCTTTTTTAGTTGTTGTATTATTTATGTCAGATAATTGTGCCATAGCACAACATGCTGTTGTTGTTTTTTTCATTTAAAATTTTTTATTGATGTGTAAGTAATATTATTACGATCTAAGCCTTCTATGGCTTTTTCTACCCATTTTTCGTCTTGGGTGTTGGAGCAAGATAAGATATAAATTTTAGCTTTATGCCCATTTCTAAGCCTAACCAATCTCCCTATTCGTTGAATTAAATTTCTAGGATTAGAATTAAGTTGCACTACAACTCCTATGTCTAAATCAGATATATTTATTCCTTCGTTTAAAGATTGAACACACGATAATTTATTAATTTTATTTTTTTGAAATAATTTTAAATCTTTATCATCTGTTTTTGAATGAAAAGTATTTTTTTCTAATTCTTCTGCTTGTTTAATACTTCCTGCAAATATCAATGTTTTTGCATCTTTTGTTATAGAATTTAATATTAGTTTAGCTGCGTCTGTTTTAGATTGTAAATCATATAACATGTGCATTCTATTTAAATATAAAAATTTTGGAACAGGTTTACCAGAAAATTGTATTTGCTGTATTCTTCTGCTTTTAAATTGATAATTACTAGCTTCTGTAGTCATAAAAGGCTTGTCTTTTGTTCCCCCTTGACTGTTTAATTTAGTATTATCTAATTGAGTTTCTACAACAATAATTTCATAAGAAGCTACTATTCCTAAATCAACTCCTTCATCTAGTTTTACTTCTTTTATCATACTTAGCCCTAAATAGTTAAATATTTCTATTTTATTTTCTTCAGTAGGTGGTGTTGCAGTTAATGCTAATATTTTAAGCGATTTTAATTGTTTTTTAGAAAGTGCTCTAAATGGCTCAGAATTGGCTAAGGTAATATTATGACCTTCGTCTAGTATTACGCCTGTATACTTACTTAAATCTACTTTAGCTAAACTTGCATAGCATTCTCTGTCTAATTTAGAGTAATAAGTTTTTTTCTTCCATTTGGAGAACTCTTCTGCCCAATTTTCATCTCGTAACTTTTCTGTTGGAACTATCAATAACCATTTTCCTTTATGCTTATTATCACTTATAATGTTTATAGCAATTTTAGATTTACCTGCTCCTGTACAAAGTGCAGCTAAACCTTTATAATTGTTTTTTTCCCATAGGAATTGTACTTCTTTTTGTAGTTTGTCTTTTATTTTGTTTATCAAAATATAATTATTTAATTTTCTTCAATAGGTATATTTGTCATATCTCTTTGCACAGTAATAGGCATTTTTTTAAATTTTTTTAAATTTATTATGCTTAAATTTATATGAAAATTATTATGATCAAAAACATTATAAGGACTATTTACGTTAATAAAGGATTCCTTATAAGAATATAATAATTTTTCTAAGGGGTCCTCATAGATTACTTTAGGATTTTTTAAAGAATTTAAAAATAGTTGAGAAGAAAGTATACCACCAGTTTCATGCCATAAAGCTCTAATAAAATTTAATATTATTAAATTTTTAATATACCCTTTTATTTTTCTATACTTAATATATTTAATTTTTTTATGAGTAACTATAGAACAAGGAGTTATTTGGTTGACAATAGAAACTAATAATTTAATTTGTTCATAAGTAATATCTGGCTCCTCAAACTTATAAATGTACAGATTTTGTACATATTCAAAACCATCTCTATCTATTGATGCCCAACATGCTGATGAATTTGATTTTATTACTTTTTTATTTACATATTTTCCGTAATAACAGCTATAATTTCTCATTTTTCTAATAATATTTTGTTATATAAATTGTTTAAATACTCTACTGTATACTTATCATTAACTTTAGTATTTTTTTTTGAATTATTCCAATAAAGTGCGTCATCAATCCAAATAAAATCTTTAATAATCCTATGATGTACTTTACCAAAAAATACTACTTTTTTTATATCATGGCATACTCCTGCTATAAAATTACCTTTAATAAGACATCTTAATAGTTGTTTTTCTGTGACTTTTAAAGCTTTAAAATAAGTAAATAAGTCTTTAAATGACCTTCTTGGGTATATTTTTATATCTTTTTTAAATAATTTAACTGCGACAAAAGAATAAGTAGGTGCTTTAATTCCCCCTAATAATTTTAATAATTGACTATCTTCCATTTTATTTTTTTTAATGTGACCAATATTCTACTGTAGAACAATCTGCCTTTAATTTAACTATTTTTACCCACACAGCTCCTGCTTTTTCCATATAATAAGATAAAGCGATAGCAGATTCTTTTGCGTATTTTTCTTTAACTTCTACATTTATTTCATCGTGCACTATATTAGTGAGTTTTACTACATTGTTGTAATTTTTACAGTCTACCCACTCTGTAAATAATACTCCTGCCAGTTTAGTAATATTTCCTGCCATTCCTTGTATAGGGCTATTGAGAGATTTTCTATCTATAGCGCCTGTTTCTTTTTTATTTTTGGGTTTTTTAAACCATTGTTTTCTTCCAGTTATAGGATCAATAAGTATATATCCTTGTTTATAAGTTTCTTTTTTAACTTTTTCAAAATACTCTTTTAATTTTGGAAAAGCTTTAAAATAACTATCGAACACATATTCTCCTGCTTCTTTTGTTATACTTAAATTTTTAGATATAGTAAACCCTGTACCGCCAAATTGAATAGCAAATCCAGCTAATTTAGCAGTTTGTCTTTTTTCACTGTGGTCTTTTTTAATTTCTTTGTCAGTTAAATTCATTAATTCTGTGTTAATATGTTTAGCAACAAAGCAATGCATATCTCCACCTTCGTTAATTAATTTAATAATATTGGGTTCTCTTGATTTTTCTGCTAAACAAAGTGTTTCTTGTGCTCCATAATCTGCATTATTTATTCTCCAGCCAGCGGGACAATTAAATGCTCTTCTAAACATATCTGCTGCAGGAATGTTTTGTAAATTTGGATTACTACTTGAACTTCTTCCTGTTTTAACAATTTGCTTGTAGTTGCTGTGAACTCTATTTGTTATAGGATTTATGTATTTAAAAAATTTAATGCCAAACGTTGTAACAGATTGCTCTGCTTCTTTAAATTTTAAATATTTATTCATAAATGTTTTAGTAATATTGTCAGCATTTTTAAAAACCCCTAACATAGAAGCACTGACTACTTTGGCGTTAACTGTATAAGTTAATTTTCCAGTAGATTTAGAAATTTCTTCAGTACATATTCCTAAGTATTTAAAAAATTCTATTACTTGTTGAGGACTTGTCCAGTTTATAGTACATTTAAAATCATTAGAAAACAAATTTAATTGTTTATCTACAAATTTAGATGTATTATAATTGCTAATTACAAAAAAACTTAGCTCTTCTTTAGCAATTTGATATATTGGAAAATTAAAATCATATGCCTCTTTCCATCTATCTTTATTAAAATGCATACCATTTAATTCCATATTACCTAATACGGGTAAGTATTTAAATTCTAAGTCTAGTGTTCTTTGTAAAGTTTTTTCTTCAATTCCTTTTAATTGTAAATTCCTTATGAGTAAAGGTAATAATATATCTTCTGCTCCATAATTTATTTGTCTTAAAGTAAATTGAGATTCTTTAATATTTAAAAATTCCAGTCTTGTATTTTTGTTTACGGTTTTTTTTAAATACCTAAATATTAAATCTTCTAAGCTAAACCCATCATAATCTTTAAATTTACTGTCAGGCTGTTTTATTCTTGCTTTATTAAACTCAACACCATTAAATAAAATTTGCTCTGCTAACATAGTGTCATAGAGGTTGTTTATTTTTATTCCGTATGCGTGTAACAAATGCTTGTATTCAAATTTTAAATTATGCCCCACTAACAATATAGAAGGGTTAGTTAAAATTGAATATAATTTTTGAATGTCTATTGTTCTAACATCAATTATAAATTGAGTATTTTCATCTCCAATTTGTAACATTACTATTTTCGATAAATAAGGATCTAAACCCTCGTTTTTACCATATTTACCATTAAATTTTCTTGTTGTTTCTATATCTAAAGAAAGTACTTTTTTTGTTTTTAAATAATTTACACATTCTTCTATAGAACTTGTTTCATTATTTTTAAATAAAGTACTTTCTCCAATATATTTGTAATTTATTTTTTTAATAATTATTAATTAAAAATTTATTTTCAATTTACCTAATAAAAGTATATAAACTATAAGGATTATACACTAAATCTTCTGTAATGTGTGTAATTTGTTTATTATTTGCTTCAATTTTATCAAGAAGAATCATAAAGTTTTTTGAAAACAAATTATTATTATTGTGTTCTACTGTAATAATTAAAAAAATATTGCGTTTTATTAATTCTTCAAAAGCTTTTACTATTATAGTATCTATAATTTTATTATTATATTTAATAACAAAAGGATAAATTTTTGCAGCTTCATTTATTACTTTTTGAATATTGGTAATTAAAATACCAATAGAATTGAAGTCATATTTATAAAATAAAGTAGAGTTTACATTAAAAGTTGTTTTATACAAAATTCCAGAAAACTCTTCATTATCTAAAATTAATAAAAAAGAATTTAAATCAAATTCTATACTATCTAGTATTTCTTGTTCTGTAAATTTATCAGGAAGTGGAGGAGGAGGAACAACAGTAACAATTAATTCTTCTATTAATTCAAAATATTTTTTATGATATTTTCTAATTTTTCCTGTACTGTTTTTAACCCAATAAAAATTGTTTTCAATTTTATTAATATTATAATTATTTCCTACTATTAAATTATATTTTTTTTCAGCGTTATTTATACAAATTATTCTCATTTTTTAATATATTTCTTTGTTGTTTACTTTTAAAAATACGTCATTTAACGCTGTATTAATATAATCTATATCAGAATTTTTTTCAAATGTACCAGTTGAAACTATTCCAATCTTGTATATTTTTCTTTTTTTGAATACTCTTATATCTCCTTTTTGTAAATGACTGCAATAGGATTCAATTACTTGTCCTTTGATTAATTCAGATATCCAAGTTATATCTTTTTTAGATGTATTTTCAACTAATTGAAAAGGCAAAGTTTCCCCCACCTTTTCAATAATTAAAATTTTTACTTTTTTTTTATCTTCTATTTGATCATTATTATAAATGATTATTTGTTGATTTAAATCCATCAATTGAAGTTTTTAATTTATTAGCTAATTCGTAATTTTCTTTTTTTAAAGCAGCATCAAGTTTTATTTTTAAATTATCAAAAGAATTTACATTAGTAGTTTCTTTTAAATATTGCTTAAAAAATAAATCTTTATTATGTGAAATAAATTTTAATTTGGTTACTTTTCCTTTTCTAGTGTAATAAGTAGAAAATTCTACAGCCCCTTTTTTACTTAATTCTTCCATATCTGTATTTTTAAAAATATTTAAAAACAAAGTCTTAAGATAAACTATCATACAGTTTCTGGAATTTTTATTTTTTTAAAACTATTTTCAATTTCAAACAAACTTTTGTAATAATTTTCATCTAATAGCTTTTCAATCATAGCAATAGATAATTCACAATCTCCTAATTCTTCTGGATGCCATTGAACTGTAAAAGCAGGGTAATCTATGTAACCCAGTGCTTCATTGTGCTTAGTATCGTTTTCTTCTCCTTTATAAACAGCTAAACTAATTGCATTTTCAGGAATTATATCAATGGCTTGGTGATGAATAGAATTTACTTTGTAATTAAAAGAATAAGCTGATTCTAATCCAAATTTTTTCAATGAAATTAATGAAATATCCAAATTATGCACTTTTTTTGATCTATTATTTTCGTTAGTTTCATGCCACATATTTTGAATTAAGTGCCCATTGTTAATTGCTGCAAAACTTTGATGTCCTCTGCATATTCCAAATATAGGTACTTTTTTTTTCATATATTTAGGCAACAAAACCATGTCAAACCATTCTCTAAATGGACAAGGTTTGCTAATATACATAGATATACTTTCTTCGCTAGATAAATATCTACAAACATCTATGTCAGGTCCACCAGGTAATACTAATAAGTCAATGTCTCTAGTAGTTTTTTCATTTGGATTTATAATATGTACATCACCAAAATGTTGAAAAAATTCTACATAGGCAAGTGTAACACCGAATCCTGTTCCCATTACCCAGCCTGCTATTCCTATTTTTTTTCTATTCATTTTTTATTATTTTTTTAATTTACCATTTAACAACATTGTCAATGGGCTTTGTATTGTTTTGTTCTTTAGCTTTGAAAAAAATTATTTTTTTAATTTAATTCTATTAATAATTTATGGCATTTATGCATCCATTGAATTTCTTCATTAATATACCTATAATTTTTATTAATATTTGGGTTAAATTTTTCAATATACATATCATTGCTTGTGTTTAAATTTCCTCGTAATTTTCCATTACTAAAAAAAGCATTTTTATAATATAGAGCTTTCCCTATTTTGTTACATGTAAACTTTAATCCATCTTCTGTCATTGCTACTCCTAAAGGCTTTTTATTGCTTTTTTGTCTCATTACCAAAAAACTATCATTTACAATTTTTTCTTTTACTCTTTCTAAATTCATTTTTCTATCTACATTACTCATTCTTCTACATATTTTAGATAAAATAAAAATTAATATTTTTATCCTTTTGATTTATAATTAGCGTAATTTTTAAAAATGTAGTATATATAAATAATTTCGTTTTTTAAAAAATCTTGTATACTAACGTTTAAATCATCTCCTTTCATTTGTGTTTTACATCCACGAAAATTTCTTAAATTTTTTAATCTGTCGACAAAATTTTCTCCAACAGTAAAAGTTTTTGTAGTTATTTTTTTAGGAAAAGGTTTTTTATCAATACTATTTTTATTCATTTGTTGTTATTAAATTTTTTTTATTTCCTTTCTTTATCTATAAGCATCAGGATATTCTTTTTACATTATTGTGCTAATAGTAATGCTCTACTTTTGTTATATTTAGTATTAAGATTTATAAATGAATTGCAAGATACTAGGCTACCTGTATGTAGTATTCTATGTACTCTTGATTCATTAATTTCTATAACGTCAATATTTCTTTGGTCATTTAATTTTCTAAAGAAAGTTTTTTTTTCTTCTTTAGTTTTTAACTCTGATGGAGTTTTAGTAGTTAAAAAACAAGCTATTTGTCTATTCATTTTAATTAAATTTTTATATTGTTAAATAATTGTGGTTTAACTTTTTCTAGCCAAATAAAATGAAGTTTTAATTTCATTTCTTCCCCCCAAGATAATTTTCCAGTAATATGCTGCTTAAATTTTTTAACTTTTTGCTTCCTATCTATGGGTACTAATTTTAAAAAATTTCCATTGTTATCCCTTAGTTCTTTGGTGGGGTGTCTATAACCATTAATACCAATTGGATTTACTAAATTATTTTCATCGTCATATTCTTTTACGTATGGCTCACATTTTTTCATTTAAATTCTTTTTAAGTTGTGTAAATTTACTTGTTTCATTGTTTTAATATTTGATTCTATTGCAGGAACAATAATATTGTTAAAAACTTCTTTGTGGTTTTACACGGACTCGAACCGTGGGCCACCTGATTATGAGTCAGGTGCTCTAACCAGCTGAGCTATAAAACCTTTTGTTTAATTTAAAATATAATAAGCTCTTCTAAATCAAAAGCAATATTAGTTTTTCCCATAATAATGTGTTTTAATTCCATGGGTTTTCCTACTACATAACTATAATAAGGCGTCACAGAAACAATTGTGTCTGTCCAACTAGATAAACCATAAACATTTCTTTTGAATTTTTTTCCTATTAAGTTTTTTTTATTCATTGTTTTCTAATTTTTCTAATTGCTTTTCAAATCTACTAATACTACCCCATATAATAGAAGCATCAGGATCTAATTCTTTGATTTGTTCTACTAATTCATTACACCTACCATCTTTATAAAATTTGGTTTGAATAGCATCTGCTAAATTATTTAAATGAGCAGGTGCAGAAATTGAAATTCTTAAATCATAATTAGACCATTTGGTTTTATAATCAGTAAACATAATACCCCTAGTTAATTTATTTTCTAAATTATATAGTTTACGATTACGAACTCTAACAATTGAATTATCAGAACCAAATAAATGTAAAAATCGTAAAAACCATCTAGGACAATGCTTGGGTTTTGCTTCATAATCTAATGCAAGTACTAATGGAAAGAGGGCTCTGAATATATCAGTATTTTCTTTCCAAATAGTTGTACCAAGATATTTGTATTTCTCAGCAAATGTTCTTGGAAAGAAAACTGCTCTTATATGGTCTAATGTAATGTTCTGAGTATGTATCATTCCATATTTTTTACCTTTAAATATTATCATGTTATTTTACAATTTTAAAAGGTTTACCTAAAATCTTTGTTAACTCTTTCATTGTGTATTCTTGTATTAGTTTTGGTTTGTGGTCTTTAATATAACCATGTGAATTTTCATAATAGATTACATTACGATTTTCATCATATTCTTTTTTATACCAATAACCATTTGAATTTTCAAAATAGATTCTATTACGATTTTCATCAAATTCTCTTTTAGTCCAAAAACCTTTTGAAGTTTCAGAATAGATTAGATTATTGTTTTCATCAAATTCTCTTTTAGACCAATAACCATCTGAATTTTCACAATAGATTTCATTACCATTTTTATTCTTAATAATAAAAGGAAATTCTGTTATGTTTAATTGTTGTGCTATTGTTTTCATTTTACAATTTTAAAAGGTTTACCTAAAATATTTGTTAATTCTTTCATTGTGTATTATTGGATTGATTTTGGTCTGTTGTCTACAATTTCACCATATGAATATTCACAATAGATTTCATTACGATTTTCATCAAATTCTCTTTTAGTCCAACCACCATTTG
>Ga0105050_10000781_pt1 | contig 49075 bp, 53 predicted proteins | sample FRY01_FD_78088 | JGI IMG/M metagenome (GOLD analysis project Ga0105050, IMG submission 78088) | Freshwater microbial communities from Lake Fryxell liftoff mats and glacier meltwater in Antarctica - FRY-01 | ecosystem: Environmental > Aquatic > Freshwater > Ice > Glacier meltwater ...
AGACTTCGAACGAACCATCGAAAGCGCCACTGCGTGGCTCTTCTTGGCCTCAATCCAGATGATAACTCGAAGAATCGTAAGGGCTTAAGCGAAAATTGAAGACTTACGAGTCAGACTCTTAGCCCCTATATTCAGGGTAATAAAGGCGACCATGCCGGATCAGACCCATCCAGCGGCGTCGGCAACTTCCGCTCATTCTGCCCGGAAAGATCAACCGACCATAAAAACGGCGGCCCGCCCCGCCCAGAGCGGAAATACATGATCACCCGCCCGTTGGGAGACCATGTCGCCCCTTCATCCTGATAGCCATTGGTCAGCATCCGCTCGCCAGACCCATCAGGCCGCATCACCGATATCCCAAAACGCCCGCCGCCAAATCGCGTAAACGCAATTAAATCCCCGCGCGGAGACCATACAGGCGATGCCGCCCGCCCCTCGCCAAAACTAATCCGGTTTTGACCGGAGCCATCAGCATTCATTACATAAAGCTGCTGCGTCCCGCCCCTGTCGCTTTCAAACACAATCTTGCTGCCATCCGGCGAATAGCTCGGCGACGTCTCAATTCCTGATTGGCTGGTCAGCCGCGAAAGCTTCCTGCTGGCAATATCCATCGTATAAATATCGGTATTGCCGTTCACCGCCATCGAAAAAATCAGCGTCCGCCCATCCGGCGAAAACCTCGGCGCGAAGCTCATACCCTGAGACAGGCCAATAGATTCCTGCTTGGCCGTCCCCAATGTATAAAGCCAAATCCGCGGTTTATTCCCCTCAAAGCTCATATAGGTAATCTGCTGCTGGCTCGGCGAGAACCTTGGCGTCAGCACCAAATTCTGCCCCGATGTCAAAAACCGATGCCCCGCCCCGTCCTGATCCATAACCGCCAACCGCTTGATCCGCTTGGTGCGCGGGCCAGTTTCGGAAATATACACCACCCGGCTGTCAAAATACCCACTCTCGCCCGTGAGCCGCGAATATACCAGATCCGCGCACTTATGCGCCGCCCGCCGCCAGCCCGCCGCCGTCGTCACAAAGCCCTGCCGCGTCAATTCCTCGCCGGCAAACACATCATACGCATAGCACGCCAGCAAAATCGTCCCATCAGGATTGGCCGTCACACTGCCCGTCACCAGCGCCTGCGCCGCCAGCGTCCGCCAGGCCTCATACCGCGGCTTCGTCACATCACCCACGCCCACCACAGTCGTAAACGCCGCCGATGATAGCGGCCGAAACAGCCCGGAAGACCGCAAATCATTGGTAATCACCTCGGCAATGCTCTGCCCCAGCACCGCTGTGCTGCCCGCTGCCGTCGGCACATCCAGCACAGTCGGAAAATCAGGCACCGCAATCGGCAGCGGTTGGCTGATCCCGCTGTTAATATCCACCCGAAGCTGAGCTGCCGCAGGTACGGCTACCAGTGCTGCAAGCAAAAAAGGAAAATAACGCATAAAAAACTCCTGCTCAGGTCATTTGTTCAGGATCGAAATTGATCTCAACCGATTTCCACAAACTATACAGTTCAGCCGGCAGCTTCAAAGGCGAACAGCGCAACACCGCGCGGCGCGCTGTCTCCGCAAAGGCCCGCGCATAATCGCCATTCTGCCGCGTCACGCCCGTTTGCCCCACCACCTCAGGCTGCGCCAAAAGCCGACCCTCAGGCGAAAACTCCGCCTTAATCAAAACCGTCATCTGCCGCACATCCTCGCCGCCAATCGGCGGGTTCCAACAAGGCGCCACTTGCGCCCTTATCGCCTGCGCCAGCGTCGCCGCCGCCCGCGGATCAATCACGGCATTCTTAGGCTGCGCCGCCTGAATGGATTTCGCCAGCGCCGACGTATCCAGCGGCTTGGTCTTCGCCTTAGGCAGCGCCTTGTTGATAAGGTTGCTCAACGTCGCGGTATCCAGCGGCTTGGCCTCAGGCTTGGGCTCCGGCTTAGGCTCTGGCTTCGGGTCAGGTTCATCAGAAACCTCAGGCACAGGCTCGGGCGTCACAGCCGTCTCCTGCGGGGCCGCCTCCATCGAAGGCTCAGGCCGCGCCGTCACGCGGGGCACATCGGCAATATCTACAAACTCAACAGGAATAGGTTCCACAGCCGAGGGCAGGGGGGTCCGCATCCACTGCCACCCAAAAGACGCCGCCAGCACCAGCACCACATGCGCTAGCGCCGCCAGCCCCAGCGCCCCGCGCTCAGGCAAAAGCTCCGGCAAAACCTCCGGCGCAGCGCCAAAAATCCGGGCATCAGCCAGCGCCATCGCCTATCGCCGCCCGCCCTTCTCGCCATCTGAAACCAGAGCCACCTTCTTAAACCCCGCCGCCGAAACCTCGCCCACCACTTGCATCACCCGGCCATAATCCAGCCCCCGGTCAGCCCGCACATAAATCCGCGCCTCATCGGTCCGCGCCTCCCGCAGCGCCGCCAGCTTCGCCGGCAAAGCCTCCGCCGGCACTTCCATCGTATCCACAAACACCCGCCCGCCTGCATCAAGGCTCAGCTGAATAGGCTTATCATCAGACTTCAAAGCCCCCGCCTTGCTATCCGGCAAATCCACCGGCACGCCCGCCACCAACAGCGGCGCCGTCACCATAAAAATAATCAGCAAAACCAGCATCACATCCACCATCGGCGTGATATTAATATCCGCCATCGGCGCCGCCCGCCGCCCCTGTCTTCGGGAGCTATAATTTCCGGGCATATTCATCGCCACAATTAGCGCCCGTCCAAGCTATCAAGCTGCCGCCCAAGCAAGCCCTGAAACTCCTCAGCAAACGCCGAAAGCCGCGCCTCTAGCCGCCCCACCCCATGCAACAACCGGTTATAGCCAATCACCGCCGGAATAGCCGCAAACAGCCCAATCGCGGTCGCAAACAGCGCCTCCGCAATCCCCGGCGCCACCACAGCCAGCGTGGTGTTCTGCGAGGCCGCAATCGCCGTAAAGCTCCGCATAATCCCCCAAACCGTCCCAAACAGCCCCACAAACGGCGCCACAGCCCCAATCGTCGCCAATATGTTCAGCCGGTCGCCAAGATTATCAATCTCGCGCGCAATGCTCACGCCCGTCACAGAGGCAAGCCGCGTCCGCAGCCCTTCCCGGTCAAACCGCGGCAAAGACAAGGTCCGCCGCCACTCATTCATCCCCGCCACAAAAAGCCGCGCGGCGGGATGGTTCGCCTTTGAAGCCGGCTCATAAAGCGAATCCAAAGACTCCGCCTTCCAAAACCAATCCTCAAATTTCTGCGCCTCGCCATTAATCCGCGCCAACACCCGGCTGCGATTAAAAATAATCGCCCAAGACCAGACAGACGCCGCCAAAAGCCCAAACATCACCGCCTTCACAATGATGTCAGCCTGCAAAAACAGCGCCCAGGGGCTAATCTCAGTAGCGGTAATTATCGGGTCCATCAGTCACTCTTGGCTAATAGGGAAAGGGAGGTAAAGCTCTTGGTCCAGTCACGAGGCAGCCGGCGAGGCCGCCCCTCCATATCCAGAAACGCAGCCGTAACAGATGCCGTGCATAGCATGTCGCCGCGATGAACAACCGATTGCGCCATCACAACAGCCGCCGCGCGCACGCGGTCAACATACGTCACAATCGTCAAAGCATCATCATGCCGAGCCGGCCGATGCCACACAATCTGCATATCATGCACCGCAAAATAGCCAACGCCGGCATCAAACTCTTCCCGCAGAGCAATGCCGGTAATCCGCAACATCTCGGTCCGCCCCCGCTCAAACCAGCGTAAATAGCTGGCATGATAGGCAATCCCGCTCGCATCCGTATCCTCATAATATACTCGCACTGCCAAGCGATGCTTGCCCGCAAGCAGCGCACCCGCAGAAACTTCAGGGGCGGCATCAGGAAAGGAGACGAGCGACATCATCCCCCTTCTAGGAGGTGATTGCGAACAAATGAAGGGCTAGCGGCGGCACAAACCAAAAAGCTATTGGGCGCGCCGCCGCAAAAAAGCCTTAGCGCTTCAGCTCAGCAATACGCGCAGATTTGCCGCTGCGGCCGCGCAGATAATACAGCTTCGCACGCCGCACCACACCGCGCCGCACAACTTCAATCGCTTCGATGTTAGGCGAATACAGCGGGAACACCCGTTCCACACCTTCCCCAAAGCTCACCTTGCGCACGGTGAAATTGCTGTTGATACCGCGATTGGAGCGCGCAATGCACACGCCCTCATAATTCTGTACCCGGGTCCGCTCGCCTTCAACAACGCGCACCCCAATTTTCAACGTATCACCCGCCCGAAACAACGGAATCGCACGCTTTTCAACCAGCTTGGCGACCTGCTCAGCTTCAATCTGTTGGATGAGATTCATCTCATTCCTCCTTCTTCTTTTGCCGCGCACCAGAGGGCGGGTGATCCGCAGCGCCGGGATGACGCTGGCAAAGATCCGGCCGCCGTAGCCGTGTATCTTCCCAAGATCGTGCCAATCGCCATGCAGCGATCCGCGCGTGATCCCCCGATCGCAACACTTCGGGGATCTCAAAACCTTCCCAAAGAAAAGGCCTTGTATAGTGCGGATGTTCAAGAAGGCCACTTTCGAAGCTCTCGTCATCACCGCTCTGGGCCGCGCCCATTACACCGGGCAACAGCCGGACGCAAGCATCGAGCACCACCAGCGCCGCCATCTCCCCGCCAGACAGCACATAATCGCCAATAGAAACCTCTTCCACGTCGCGCGACGCAAACAACCGCTCATCAAACCCCTCAAACCGCCCACACAAAAGCGTAACCCCCGGCCCCGCCGCCAAATCCCGCACACGCGCTTGCGTCAAAGGCCGCCCCCGAGGCGTCAGCGCCAGCACCGGCGTCTCATCGCGGTTCGCATCCAGCGCCGCGGCCACCACATCCGCCCGCAACACCATCCCCGGCCCACCCCCTGCCGGCGTATCATCCACAGACCGATGCTTATCAGTCGCGTAATCCCGAATATTTACCGCCCGGCAGCCCCAAAGCCCGTCGGCCAGCGCCCGCCCCGCCAAAGACGCCGCCAAAGGCCCTGGAAACATCTCCGGATACAGCGTTAGAACAGTCGCATCCCATCCTATCTCAGACCGGCCCATCTCAAGCCAGCCAGACCGGATCAACAATCAACTGCCCCTCAACTTCAATCACCGCCGGCGCCCGAAACGGCAGCATCGCCGTCTTCCCATCTGGCAGATCTATCTCAATAATGTCGCCCGCCCCAAAATTCTCCACCCCGCGCACCACACCCAGAAGCGCGCCCGCCGCATCCAGCACAGGCCGCCCAATCACATCGATATGATAATATTCCCCGTCCTCAAGCGCTGGCAGCGCCTCCCGCGAGATACTCAACTTCGTTCCCCGCAACGCCTCCGCCTGATTACGCGAGCCAATTTCTGCAAACCGCGCAATCGCATTGCCGCCCTTTTCCGGCGACAAACTCACCAACGTAAGTGACCGTCCCTCAGCCTGATAAACCTTATTTACCTCAAGGCTTTCAAGACCCTGCGCGAATATCTTCAAACGCACGGCGCCGCCGATGCCATGGGCACCGGCGACAGCAGCAAGAACAATCTCGGCTGGCGTTTCAGCCGACATCATCAGCCTCAGGCTTCAGGCTTTTCTTCAGCTACAGGCTCTTCCGCCGCAGCTTCTTCCGCAGGAGCGTCCGCCGCAGCTTCCTCAGCAGGCGCTTCAGCGGCAGCTTCTTCAGCGGCAGCTTCTTCAGCCGGGGCAGCAAGGGCTGCAGCAGCTGCTTCGGCAGCCGCCACTACTTCAGCAGCAGCAGCCTCGGCTGCAGCAACGACAGCAGCCGCAGCGGCTTCAGCCATATCAGCAGCCTTCTGCACAGCCATCTCAACGCGTTCCTTGGCCTTCGCGCCAGGCTCACCCTTGATAGGGTTGTTCCGCGCCGCCCGGGTACGAACCCCGGCAGCATCCAAAAACCGAGCCACCCGGTCCGAAGGCTGAGCCCCAACGCTGAGCCAATGCGCCGCCCGCTCGCCGTCCAGCTTCACCCGATCAGGCGAATCCTTGGCCAGCAGAGGATTATACGTCCCAATCTTCTCAATGAAGCGCCCATCACGCGTATTACGGCTGTCCGTAACCACAATCCGGTAATAAGGACGCTTCTTCATGCCGCCACGTGCCAGACGAATTGCCAATGCCATATCAGTACCTTCCTAAAATAACTTCTATCGTTTGTTGAACTTGTTATGCGAACCGCCGCCGCCCATGCCGCCGAGCAAACCCGCCAGCCCGCCAGCCATACCGCCCGGCGAACCACCCATACGGCCGAGCATCCCGGCCATAGCCTTCATCCCGCCCATCTTCCGCAGCTTCTTCATGGCATTAGCCATCTCCATCTGCATCTTAAGAACGCGATTAACTTCCATCACCGTGGTGCCAGACCCCTTAGCCACCCGGATTTTCCGCTTCGCCGTCAAAAGCTCCGGCTTCGCCCGCTCCTTGGCGGTCATAGAGCCAATAATAGCCTCCATCCGCCCGAGCAGCTTCTCATCCACAGCCCCAGACGCCATCGCCTGCTTCGCCTGCGCCACACCTGGCATCATAGACGCAAGCGCCCCCAGCCCGCCCATCGCCTTCATCTGCCGAAGCTGCGCCTTCAAATCATTCAGATCAAACTGGCCCTTCGCCAGCTTCTCGGCCATCCGCTCGGCCTCTTCCTGGTCCACATTGGCCGAAGCACGCTCCACAAGGCCAACAATGTCGCCCATGCCAAGTATACGCCCGGCCACCCGTTGCGGATCAAAGGTCTCCAGCGCCTCAATCTTCTCACCAGTCCCGGCAAACTTAATCGGCTGGCCCGTAACCGCGCGCATAGATAGCGCCGCCCCGCCGCGCGCATCCCCATCCATCCGCGTAAGAATAACGCCCGTAAGCGGCACCCGGCCCTTAAACGCCGACGCCGTGCTCACCGCATCCTGACCCGTAAGCGCATCAACAACCAAAAGAATCTCATGCGGCGAGGTCGCAGACGCAATCTGCCCCATCTCCGCCATCAGCGCTTCATCAACCGCCAAGCGCCCGGCGGTATCCAGCACCACCACATCAAAACCCTGAAGCCGCGCCGCCGCCCGCGCCCGCTCCGCAATCGCCACCGGCTGCTGCCCCGCCACAATCGGCAAGGTCATCACGCCAATCTGCTCGCCCAAAACCCGCAGCTGCTCCTGCGCCGCCGGCCGCGCCACATCAAGCGACGCCATCAGCACCTTCTTGCCCTCACGCTTGGTCAAGAACATCGCCAGCTTCGCGGAGCTGGTCGTCTTCCCAGACCCCTGAAGGCCCACCATCATAATAACAGCCGGCGGCGTCGCCGGAATATTCAGCCCCGCGCTCTCACTCCCCAGCAATTCCACCAGGCAGTCATTAACAATCTTCACAACCTGCTGCCCAGGCGTCACCGAGCGAATAACCTCCTCCCCAATCGCCCGCGCCGTCACCTGATCAACAAAATCCTTGACGACAGGCAGCGCCACATCGGCTTCCAGCAGCGCAATCCGCACTTCCCGCATAGCCGCACGAACGTCCAGCTCGGTAAGCGCCCCACGCCCCCGCAGCTTCTCGAACACACTACCAAGACGGTCAGATAGACTGTCGAACAAACTCATTCCTCCAAACGAAATTTACGCCGGCGGACGAAACCTCGTCGGCCGGCGTGCATCCGTGGACGCGCCATACTCATCACTGAGCTAGGTCGCCTTAAGCCCTCCCCCCGCTATGGTCAAGCAGGCAGGGTCAAGCAGGCAGGGTCAAGACACTCAAAATATGTGACATGATTATCACAGCTAGAAGCAAACAACACACACGTGCATTCACCACCTTACATTTAAACCAAAAAGCAATTAGCCGCCCGCTATCGCAACAATATGTTTTCAGGAGTTTTTATGCGTACCGCCTCAACCGCCCTAATATCCGTACTACTGCTCGGCGTCTCACAAGCCGCCGTCGCCCAAACCGCCAACGCCAACCAAATCGATGAGATTGTCGTCACCGCCGAGCGCAAGGCCGGCAGCCTGCAAGACACGCCCATCGCGATTTCGGCCTTCAACCAGTCCATACTCGAAGATCGCCAGATTAACCGGACCGAGCAGCTCGGCGATTATGTGCCAAACCTTTACATGTCAGACGGTGTTTCCAACCAGTCCACAATCTCGGTCACCCTGCGCGGCCGCGGCGAGCAAGCTGGCGGCGTCGCCACCTCTGAATCGCCCGTCGCCTTCTATTCGGATGATGTTTATCAGGCCCGTCTGTCCGTCACCAACGGCGAATATGCCGATGTAGAGCGCGTGGAAGTGCTGCGCGGCCCGCAAGGCACGCTGTTTGGCCGTAATGCCATGGTCGGCGCCATCAACATCATCTCGCGCACACCAGATGATGATCTGTTCATCCGCGCTGCCGCCTCGATCGGCAGCTTTGAAGAAGTCAAAGTGAAGGCCGCCGTCGGCGGCGCCCTCATTCCCGGCAGCCTTGCAGCGTCCATTTCCGGCGTATTCCAAGATCAGCGCAAGGGCTGGAAAACCAATATCATCACCGGTGAAGAAGTTGATACGCGCAAAAATCAGGGCATTCGCGGCCAGCTGCACTATTACGGTGGAGATACGCTGGATGTGCGTCTCATCGGCTATTACAGCTTGGCCAACAACAGCGGCTTCCTGCCCACGGCCGTAAACCCCGTCACCGGTGAGCCTGTTTCAGGCGATCTCCGCCTCGTGCAAACCGCTGCTCCCTCTTATGGCCGCACCGAAAATTGGGGCCTCACAAATGATGCCAAGCTGTCATTCGGAGACATCACCCTGCGCTCAATCACCGGCTATTCCGAGGTCGATGATAGCTGGCGCTGGGATATCACCGGCGGCATCCAGCTAACCAACGGCAGCTACCGCGCCGGCTTTGACCGAGAAAGCATGTATCGCCAGCACCAGTTCAGCCAGGAATTGCAGCTGTCCGGCGGCGATGATGCGAGTTTTGTCTCCTGGATCGTCGGCGCCTATTATTTCACGGAAAGCGCCGAGCAATCGGTGCGGGATAAAGTGATCCTCAACCGGGTAACCGGCAACCCCGTATTGGGCGCTATTGATTATATGGCAGACACCAAGAGCTATGCAGGCTTTGGTCAGGTCACCATCCGCCCAACCGAAAAGCTCGATCTGGTTGCAGGCATTCGCTACTCGCGTGATGATAAAACCATCTCTGGCGTCGTGTCGCCCTTGTTCGCAGCGCCAAATCAGATCGTACCGGTCACCAAAGCGAGCTTTGGGAGTTGGACCCCAAAGTTCACCGCAAATTATCGTTTCAGCGAACAAGCACTGGTCTACGCAACCGTCGGCAAGGGCTTCCGGGCCGGCGGCTTCAACGGCTTTGCCGGCAATGTGCTGGCAACAGTCACCAGCTTCCTGCCGGAAAACCTATGGGCCTATGAAGTCGGCGCCAAGTTCGATCTGCTGGATCGCCGCGTCCGCTTGAACATCGCCGCTTTCCGCAATGATTTCACTGATCTGCAAACCCAAACGCTTATCAATGGCGCCAACATCGTCACCGGCAACGGTACTGATTATCAGGTAAATGGCCTTGAAGCGGAGCTAACAGTCACGCCATTCGCCGGCATGCAATTGTTCGGGTCCATGGGCCTGCAGGACCAGAAGTTCACCTTCATCGATCCAGCCTCGACGCTCTTCAATGTCGTCCCAAGGCCCGGCCAGACCTCGGCCTCGCCCAATGCCACCGCATCCGGCGGGTTTTCGTATGAAACACCGATCACCGGCGGGCTGTTGCTGCGCTTCGGGGCTGATTTCGTCTATCGCTCCAGCTCCTTTGCCAATGTCGAAAACCGGCCGCTCACACGGAACTCCTCGGTTCAGCGCCTTAATGGCTTTATTGGCATCGCAACTCAGGATGATCGCTGGACTCTAAACTTGCAGGGCCGCAACATCACCGATGCTGATGATTGGGTAAATGGCTTTGATCTTGTGGGCTTCCTCGGCGCCGCATCGCGTCAGGCCCTTGATCCGCGCACCATCACGCTGGAACTGCGGTTCGCTTATTAAAAAACCTGTCTCAGCAGAGTCACCACCGGCCCGCCCTTGGCAAGGCTGGTGGTGGCGCGCGGTGACCACAGCATAGACAAAGCCAGCAGCGCCAGAAGAGGCTTGAGCGGAAGCGCCCGCACCGGCACAATCCGCCCCGTCAGCCGCAGCGCCGCGAGCAGAAAGCTCAGCGACACAATGTGCAGGCTCATCCACCGCCCCCAATCAACCGCCACCAGATAAAGCGGCACAAGGGGCAGGGCGCTTATAACGGCAAGTGCCAGGGTCAGCCGTGGCCGGCTGTGCTGACAAATCACCAGCCCCGCCGGCACCAACACCAGCACATAGGCGAGCGGAAAAGTGATCAGCGCCGCGGCGCTGAAATTCGCCGCATAAATAACGCTGCCCTTGGCATTGCCGCGGTCCAGCCAGTCAATCGCGCCCGTGCAGATATTGGGGCCAAGACCACGCGCTAACAACGGGTCGCAAACAGCCGCGGGCGTGCCGTCTGGATAGAGCAGCGCATAACCAAGCGCCACAGCGCCCGCCAGCGCCAGCGCCGCAGCAAGGCCAAGGCTTAAGCCCAAGGGGCGGCCTTGATGCTGCAGCACAAGCCCCATCATCAGCAAAAAAGCCGGAAGCAGCAACACATTGGCTTCATGCGCAAAACCTGACATGGCGGCGAGGATAAGAGCCAGGGTTTGCAGGGCTTTTATATGTGGTTTGGTGAGGCTGGCGGCCAGCAACGCAAAGGCTGTGAACATCAGCATTTCCTTGCGCATGCTGCCGTCAGTATCGCCGGCCCAGAACAGCACGAAGAAGCCCGGCGAGAAGAACAGCGTCGCCCACACCGGATTCTCCACAATCAGCGGACGCGCAGCAGCCCAAAAGGCAGCCACGAGACCCAGCAACAGCCCCGCCTGCAGCCACATCAGCGGCGCCAGCGGGCCGAGGCCGGTTTGGTCCCCAAATGCCAGCAGCAGTGCGCCGGCCATGCCGCGCCGCAGCGGGCCGTCTGCCAGATTGATAAGCCAATCGCCTTGCTTCCACGGATGGCCGCCTGCCAGCCAATCGATCGCATGGGCGCTCAGCACTAACGCCGTGCAGAACAGCATAATCGCAAAACAGGCCCGGGGCAGCCAGGCGGGCGACATTTGAGGCCTTAGCTGCCGGTAAGCGCGCGGGCGAAATCCTGCGCATCAAAGGGGCGCATATCGTCCATGCCCTCGCCGATGCCGATGGCGTGGATGGGGAGGTGGAAGCGTTCGGCAGCAGCTACAATCACGCCGCCGCGCGCTGAGCCATCCAGCTTGGTGATGATAAGCCCCGTTACCCGCGCCACTTCGCGGAACACCTCGATTTGATTCAGCGCATTTTGGCCGGTGGTCGCATCCAGCACCAGCAGCGTGTCATGCGGTGAGGACGGGCTGCGCTTTTGCAGGACGCGGCGGATTTTGGAGAGCTCGTCCATCAGCCCGGCTTTGTTTTGGAGGCGCCCGGCGGTATCAATAATCAGCACATCGGTGCCGGCCGCTTGCGCTTGTTCCAGCGCCGCATAGGCCAGCCCCGCCGCATCGGCGCCTTGCTCACCGCTGATGAGTGGCACACCAACACGGTCTGCCCATATTTTCAGCTGGGCGATGGCGGCGGCGCGGAAGGTGTCGCCGGCGGCGAGCATCACGCTGTAATCCTGCTCGGTGAGCCGCCGCGCCAGCTTGGCGATGGTGGTGGTTTTGCCCACGCCATTGACGCCGACCACAAGGATAACATGGGGGCGGGGGAAGGCGGTGATGGCGAGCGGGCGGGCGTAAGGGGCCAGAATATCCGCGATATCTTCTGAAACGGCAGCTTTCAGGCCCGCATCATCAATGCCGCGCGCAAACCGGGGGCCGGCAAGCTTTTCACGGACGCGCTGGGCTACGGCGGGGCCTAAGTCGGCCGTGATTAGCGCTTCTTCGATGGCGTCCAGTCTTTCCTCGTCCAAGGGCGCGGTGCCGCTGGCGAGGCCGGCGAGATTGTCCGCCAGCTTGGCGCTGCTGCGGGTGAGGCCGGATTTCAGGCGATCAAGCCAACTCATGCATAGGCCTCAAGATCAACGTCACCGCGATAAGCCACCCGCGCCGGGCCTGACAGATGCATATGGCCCGCCGCATCCTGCCGCACCGAAAGATCGCCGCCGGGCATGGTAACGCGCACCGGCATGGCTTTGCTCAGTCGCCCGCGCGCCTGCAACGCCGCCACCGCAGCCACCGCATTGGTGCCGCACGCCTGGGTGATACCCGCCCCGCGCTCCCACACCCGCAGATTGATATGGGTCGGATCAAGCACCTGCGCCACGCCGACATTTATGGCTTGAGGAAAAATTGGATCAGTTTCAATGCGCGGCCCCAGCTCTTCCAGCGGCACAGCGGCGGTATCGGCCACTTCAAAGATGATATGCGGATTGCCGACGCTCAGCGCTGCCGGATCGGTGAGATCATCCCACGCCAGCGGCAGGTGTGCAGTGTCCATGGCATAGGCCAAAGGCACCTCGGCCCAGCCAAAACGCGGCGCGCCCATGTCCACTTCGGCATGGGCATCTGTAGCGCTGGCGGTGAGCAGGCCGCCGCTGGTTTCCATGCTGATCTGGCCCCCTAGATGCGCCGCGACGGCGCGGCTGCCATTGCCGCACGCGCCCACTTCGCCGCCATCGCTGTTCCAGAAGCGGACGCGGACGGTGGCGATATCTGAGGGTTCCAGCACGATAAGCTGATCAAAGCCAATGCCGGTGCGCCGGTCTGCGAGCGCGCGTACTTGCGCGGCGCTGAGGCGCACCGGCGCGGTGCGGGCATCGAGCAGCAGGAAATCATTGCCGAGGCCATGCATCTTGAGGAAAGGACGGAAGGGCATAGCGCGGCTTTAGGCGTTCAACTGACCGGTGGCCAGTGTGTGACAACGTCCCGTAAGATGGACATGGGTGCTGGTGGTGCGGACAAGCATATAGCCGCCCGCCGGGCTGGCTTGCCGGGCCGTGAGGCTGGTTTTGCCGAGCCTTGCCGCCCAATAGGGGCCGAGCAGGCAATGGGCGGAGCCGGTGGCGGCATCTTCGCGGCCTTCTACGAACACGCGGCTGACGATATCCGTATCAACACCGGGCGCTGTGATGCTGGTCTGCACGGCGGGATCGAGACCCTTGGGCACATAGGCCCGGACGGCGGCTTCATCTGCCATCTCGATGATTTTGTAGCCGGTCTGGGCGGCGAGGGCAGGGAGGCTCAATTCAACCGTGTTATGCGCGCCGTGGCTGACAGTAAGCAGGCTGTGATGGCGGGTTTGGAAGCGGACCAGATCAAGATCGGGCGCGGCTTCGAGCAGGACATGGCCGGCGGCCAGCGTGCCATGGCCGCAGAGTTTTATTTCGCCGTGCTGGCTGAACCAGCTCAGCGCGAATTCGCCTTCCGGCAGCGGCTCGATGATAGCCAGCGCTGTGACGGCGAGGGCTTTGGCCAGCGCCTGCGGGTTTTCCGGGGGGCCGATGACGACAGCGGCGGGATTGCCCGAGAGCGGCTGGCCCGGCGTGATGAAGGCATGAACCTGCCGATAGGGGTAGCTCATGGATAGAGGAGGCTGGTGGTCCAGCCTGCGTCTGTCAGCGTGTAGAGTGTGCGTTCGTGGAGGCGGTTATCCCTGTCTTGCCAGAACTCGATGTGATCCGGGACGAGGCGCCAGCCTGACCAATGCGGCGGGCGGGGGATGGTGTCTGGATATTGGGCGAGGACGGCTTCAAGCCGCGCTTCGAAAGTGGCGCGATCTGGCAGCGGCTGGGATTGCAGGCTGGCCCAGGCGCCGGCTTGGCTGAGGCGGGCGCGGGTAGCGAAATATTCATCGGCTTCCAGCACAGATACGCGTTCCATTTTGCCCTGGATGCGGATTTGGCGGTTTTGGGATTTCCAGTGGAAGGTGAGGGCGGCGTGGGGGTTTTCGTGGAGGTCCTGGCTCTTTTTGCTGGCGAGGTTTGTGTAAATCACGAAGCCGCGCTCGTCCCAGTCTTTGAGGAGGACGATGCGCAGGCTGGGTATGCTGCCGGCGGTCGCGGTGGCGAGGGCCACGGCGTTCGGGTCTTGTGGTTCGGTGGCCTTGGCGGCTTCAAACCATTCGGCGAAGTGCGGGAAAGGGGTTGTTAGGCGCATTTGATGCATTTGGTCGCGTCTGGCTGGACTTCGAGACGTGCGGGGGCGATTTTGTCGCCGCACGCATCACAGATTCCGTAGGTGCCAGCCTCGATGTGATTGAGGGCGCGTTCGATTTGGGCGATTTCAGCGCTGTGCTGGGCTTCCAGTGCTTCGTTGCGAGCTAGTTCTGTGCGGGGATTGGCTTGCTCGCTTGAATTGATAGGCAGTCTTTGCGTGGTTTTGGCGTCGAGGTAGGCGATTTCGGCGGTAAGCTCTACGATGCGAGCCTTGAGACTGGCGGCGGTTTTGGCGGTGTCGGTCATTCGTGATCTCCTGTGTAGATAATATGGTGTGTTCATGCGTGGGTTGCCATGATTTTGCGCGGATTGCGAGGCTGGAAGTTCATGAAGTTCAGGGGGTCGCCGAGAGGCGTGTGATTTTGGTGCGAGCGAGGAGGGGGGTTTTGTCCGGCGTCAGGGTTTGGTTTCGATCTGGGAAATTTTGGGTAAGGGTTTGGAAGCTTTGGAGGGCGGTGGTTTCTTCTTCGGCGGCGGTGGGAGGGGCGGGGGGTGGTTTTGGGTTCCAGTAGGAGACGGGCGCGGCGGCGCGGGCGGCGACGGCGGCGCGGGCGGTTTCGCGGGCTTCGGTTTTGCGGGTGCGCTCTTTGAGGAGGTGGATGAGCAGGCGATCTGAGCAGGGGCGGTGTTTGGTGTAAATCGGGTCCCCGTCCCGGCAGATGGTTTCAGTTTCGCCGTTCAGCGCGCGGTCGAGGGCGATTTGTTCTAGGCGCCCATAGGCTTGGGTGAGGGCGGCATCCCAGGCGGCCCGGAAGTCTTCGGCCTGGGGGTGGCTTCTGAGACGGTAGGCGCTGCTTTCCGACAGGCCGATGGCGCGGGCGGCTTCTGCTATCGACGCGGTGTCTGCGAGGATTTGGATGAAGCGTAATTGCCGGTCTGGGGTCCAGCCATCGTGACGGGGACGAACCGGAACGGGAAGAAAGGAGGGTGTGTTCATAACCGGATTGTATATGAAAGGGGGTGTGTAGGACAGGCCGAAGGCGGCGCGGCTTAGCGAAGCTAAGACCGACTCGCCGCAGGCCCGGCCGGCGGGGCGAGCGAGACCTCGCTCGAACCCGTCCGACGCGCGGGCTTTGCCCGCAATCTTCCTTCCTGCCTGCACCACAAAAGCGGACTCGGCGGCTTTGCCGCCGGCCGCGCGCTCGCAGAACAGGCTTCCCCGAAAAAGCAAACCAAGCTATGTATCAACATCGTAGATACAGGAGCCCCCCATGCGAGCCAGCGTAAAAAAATGGGGCAACAGCCCTTCGGTTCGTATCCCCGCAGCGGTGATGGCCGCCAGCGGCTTGAAGCTCGATCAAAAAGTTGATGTCCGCGCGGAAGACGGCAGGGTGATTATCGAACCCATCCCTGATCCGGTTCAAGTTACTGATCCGGCCTTTGCGGCGGCACTTGAGGGGACTCTGAGTGAGTGGGTTAGCGCTGAGGATGATGAGGCGTGGGCTGACCTGTGAGTGAGGCGTTGGCGCGGTATGACGTTATTGTTGTGCCGTTTCCGTTTACGGATCGCGCGGCAAGTCGCCGGCGGCCGGCGCTGGTTTTGTCTGAAGCGGGATGGAATGCTGCTAGTGGGCATGCCATCTGTGCGATGATTACCAGTGCGCGGCAATCGGCATGGCCGCTGGATGTGCCTATCAATGATTTGGCGAGTGCTGGGCTTGGTACGCCGTGTTTGGTGCGGATGAAGCTGTTTACGCTGGACCGGGCGTTGGTTTTGCGGCGGACGGGAACGCTTGGGGCGGGCGATGCAGCGCGGGTTGCAGCGGCGGTGGGGTCTGCTTTGGATTTATGACTTAAGCCCTTTGGCCTTCCCCCTCACCCCGCTCGCCTTTGGCGAGTCGCCCCCGGCCTCCGCCGGGGCGGGCTCTCTTCCCGCGAGGGGAGAGGGAAGTAAGAGAGGTTTTAAATAATGGCCGGTGTGGCTGGCTTCGGTTTTGGCGATGGTTTCGGGGGTGCCGGTGGCTACGATCTCGCCGCCTTTGTCGCCGCCGTTTGGGCCGAGGTCTATGACCCAGTCGGCGGTTTTTATGACGTCTAGATTGTGTTCGATGACGACGACGGTGTTGCCTTGATCTACGAGGGCGTGGAGGACTTCTAGCAGCTTTCTTACGTCTTCGAAGTGGAGGCCGGTCGTCGGTTCGTCGAGGATGTAGAGGGTCTGGCCGGTGGCTCTCCGGGCTAGTTCTTTCGCTAGTTTTACGCGCTGCGCTTCGCCGCCGCTGAGCGTGGTGGCTTGTTGGCCTATCTTTATGTAGCCCAAGCCTACCTCAAAGAGCATAGCGAGCTTGTCGCGGATGGGGGGGACGGCTTTGAAGAATTCTACGCCGTCTTCTACGGTCATGTCCAGGACGTCGGCGATGCTTTTGCCTTTGAATTTTACGTCGAGGGTTTCGCGGTTGTAGCGTTTGCCGTGGCAGACGTCGCATTCTACGTAGACGTCGGGGAGGAAGTGCATTTCGATTTTTATGAGGCCGTCGCCGGTGCAGGCTTCGCAGCGGCCGCCTTTTACGTTGAAGCTGAAGCGGCCGGGTTTGTAGCCTCTCGCTTGGGATTCCGGGAGGCCGGCGAACCAGTCTCGGATGTTGGTGAAGGCGCCGGTGTAGGTGGCGGGGTTTGAGCGGGGGGTGCGGCCTATGGGGGATTGGTCAATGTCTATGACTTTGTCGAGATGTTCGAGGCCGGTGATTTTGTCATGGGGGGCCATGACGAGGCGGGCGCCGTTTAGCTCGCGGGCGGCGGCGGCGTAGAGCGTGTCTATGGTGAAGGTGCTTTTGCCGCTGCCGGAGACGCCGGTGATGCAGGTGAAGGTGCCTAGCGGGATGCTGGCGGTTACGTTTTGGAGGTTGTTGCCGCGTGCGCCGGAGACGGTGAGTTTTTTGGCACTGCCTTTGCGGCGTTTGGCGGGGACGGGGACGCTGCGGCGGCCGGAGAGATAGTCGCCGGTGATGCTTTCCGGGGTGTTCAGGATGTCTTGCAGGCTGCCTTGGGCGACGACGTGGCCGCCGCGCACGCCGGCGCCGGGGCCCATGTCGAGGATATAATCGGCGGTGCGGATGGCGTCTTCGTCATGTTCTACGACGAGGACGGTGTTGCCTAGGTCTCTTAGGCGGCGGAGGGTTATGAGGAGGCGGTCGTTGTCGCGTTGGTGAAGGCCGATGCTGGGCTCGTCCAGCACGTACAGGACGCCGGAGAGGCCGGAGCCGATTTGGCTGGCGAGGCGGATGCGTTGGGACTCGCCGCCGGAAAGGGTGCCGGATTTTCTGTCGAGGTTTAGATAGTCCAGGCCTACGTTGTTGAGGAAGCCGAGGCGTTCGGTGATTTCTTTGAGGATTCTTTCGCCGATGGTGCGCTGCTTGGGGGTTAGTTTTTCGGCGAGCTCTGTGGCCCATGTGAGGGCTTGGGAGACCGGGCGGCGGACGGCCTGGGCTATGGTTTCGCCGGCGATTTTTACGCTAAGGGCTTCGGGGCGGAGGCGGTCTCCGTGGCAGGTTTCGCAAGGGGCGGCGGATTGGTAGCGGCTTAGTTCGTCGCGCATCCAGGCGCTGTCGGTGGATTTTAGGCGTTTTTCGAGGTTGGCGATGACGCCTTCGAAGGGTTTTTGGACTTCGTAGCTTTTGCGGCCATCTTCGAAGCGGAGGGTTATGGCTTTGCCGTTTGTGCCGGTTAGGATGGCGGATTGGGCATCGGGGGTTAGGTCTTGCCATTTAGATTTTAGGGTGAAGCCGTAGGCGCGGCCCAGGCTGGCGAGGATTTGTTGGTAATAGGGGCTGGGGGGCTGCGATTTGGCCCAGGGCATGACCGCGCCTTTTTCGAGGGTTAGGGCGTGGTTGGGGACGATCATGTCGGGATCGAAGATGGCTTTTTCGCCGAGGCCGTCGCACGCGGGGCAGGCGCCTTGGGGGGCGTTGAAGCTGAACAGGCGGGGCTCGATTTCGGCTATGGTGAAGCCGGAGACCGGGCAGGCGAATTTTTCGGAGAACAGGGTTTGCTGGGTGGGGTCAGTGGCGTCTTCGATGATGGCGAGGCCGTTTGCGAGTTTTAGGGCAGTTTCGAAGCTTTCGGCGAGGCGGGATTGCAGGCCGGGTTTTATGACGAGGCGGTCTACGACCACGTCGATGCTGTGTTTTAGTTTTTTATCGAGGGCGGGGGCGTCTTCTATGTCGTGGAAGTTGCCGTCTATTTTTACGCGGGTGAAGCCGTCTTTCTGGAGCTGGGCGAGTTCTTTGCGGTATTCGCCTTTACGGTCTTGGATGAGGGGGGCGAGGAGGTATAGGCGGGCGCCTTCGGGCATTTCCATGACGCGGTCTACCATCTGGCTGACGGTTTGGGCGGTGATGGGGAGGCCGGTGGCGGGGCTATAGGGGATGCCGACACGCGCCCATAAGAGCCGCATGTAATCATAGATTTCGGTGACGGTGGCGACGGTGCTGCGGGGGTTTTTGCTGGTGGTTTTTTGCTCGATACTGATAGCGGGGCTTAGGCCTTCGATGTGATCTACATCGGGCTTTTGCATCATTTCCAGGAACTGGCGGGCGTAGGCGGAGAGGCTCTCTACATAGCGGCGTTGGCCTTCGGCGTAGATCGTATCAAAGGCGAGGCTGGATTTGCCGGAGCCTGAGAGGCCGGTGATGACGGTGAGGCTGTTTTTGGGGAGGTCTGCGTCTACGCTTTTGAGGTTGTGCTCGCGGGCGCCTCTTACGCGGATGTGGGCGGATTGGGGTTGGATGGCCATGCGTGCTTGTTGCCGATGTGCGGCGCGGCGGCAAGCTGGGTTAGTGGGTGCGGTATCTTGCCTCTAGCCATGTGCCGGCGAGTAGCGCGGTGAGGACCGGCCACGCCCAGAAGCTTTGGGCGGCCATATAAGCGGGGGGCCAGATGTCTACCTCCACGAAGGTGGCGAGGTGGATGGTGGTGCCTACGACTTGGAAGCCTGCGGCCCAGAGGGGCCAGAAGCGATCTGATTTGAGCGCCAGCACGATGAGGAAGACCAGCAGGGCAACATCAATGCCGAGGATACCGGTTTCCGGGCTGGAGAAGCCGCTGGCTTTGGCGATGGGGGAAAGCAGGGCGGCGAAGATGATGGCGGTGGCGGCCATGCGCTCATCACCGCGGCCGCGCCAGAAGGCAAAACCGCAGCTTATCAGCATAAGGACGACGAACAGCGCAGGTATCAATGTCTGGTATCCCGGTAATAGTAATTATTTGTTGACAGATAAGGGCGCTGGCGGGAAGGTCCGCCAGCGCCGAAATCTGTTGCAGGATCAGGCAGCTTCGCTGACGGCCTGAAGATGCGAATGACGCTCCAGACGCAGCTTTTGCAGGCTGCCGAAAGCGATGGCGCCTAGGCCGATCTGCTTTTGAGCGGTGGCCAGTGCTTCATGCGTGGCGCAGATGCCGGAGCGAGCTTCGATCAGGCTGGCGCAGGTGCGGCTGGCGTTGAGCAGCGCTTCATGGCCAATCATGGGGGCGAGATTTGCTTCGATGCGGGCCTGCGGCATGCGAGCGGTGAGCTCTGCGACGGCGGCGATGGCGGCATCGATGGCGGCTTCGGCTGCGAACAGCTGGTGTGCGACGGTTTCAGCGGCGAGGCGTCGTTCTTTGAGCATGGCGTGATCCTTCGTTCTGCGACCAGAGATCGCAGTTATGGTTGACGGCCGGACGACCGTCGTCCGAACGTTGGGTCAGAGTAGGTTCTTGAGCGAGGACATGGCGGACAAAAGAGCACCAAATGCCAACGCAGAACCTATGGAGATGCCGGCGATCTAGGAGAGACGCACGCCTACGGAGAGGGTGTTGCGCTTACCCCAAGGCAGGGAGTCTGCGAGTGGTCGGACACTTGGGCCAAAATCTCTGGCTTCCGCGCCCGACCGACTGCCGAGCATCTCTGCTTCGCTGGTACCCGGTGCATATGCGTTGCGGGGAGGGCCGCTGGCATCTGGACCGGCATCAGGACTGACTGGCTGGCGGGCAAAAGCAGGATTTGTGAACCCGAATTCTGCGCCGCTGGCCAGTGAGGCCGTTGACGCCAATGTGTCTGGATTCGCAGGATTCTCCATATCCGAAGGCTGATATATCAGTGGTTGATATGCTTCAGGAGAGATACCGAGGCGCATTTCTTCTTGCGCGAACAGGCGGGCGGCTTCTGTGCGGCCGGTGACGCCCAGAACTTTCATGGCGGTGCGCAGGCGCATGTCTACGGTGTGGTGCGAAACGCCCAGCGCGCGGGCAATGTCCTTTGATGTCTGATGGTTAAAGACCAGACGCAGACAATCTTTCTGGCCGTCTGTGAGCTGTGAAAGCAGGTTTTGCGGCGCGTTTGACGGGGCTTCTGAACGGCTCTTGGACAAGGCGCGGAGGTTCAGGCCGCGCGTAAACGCAGTGCCATGATCATCCTCGCCATCCCAGATTGTTGAGCTCATAAATTGTAACGCCCTGTGGTTTACTAATACCCCATGAACACCGGTTGATATGACAATTGCTTAATTTTCGATGTTACGCAAGTTTTACGATTCGAATTTCGAAAATTATTGAGAGTTTTTCGGGGTGAAATGAGATGAACGGATATGAATTTTAGAATGATTCGCAACTTTCAACGCTGACAAACTGCTATCCGGCTGAAATTGCGGGTGACCGGACGAGCATACGTCGTATGAGAGTCGGCTTGTGCTGAACAGGAGTTTGAGTTGAGTTTTGAGTCGCCGAACGATTTGCCGGGCGCTGAGGTTTTGGATCCGGCATTTGCGCGGGTGTTGCGGGCCCAGCCTGTGGCTGTGGCGAAGCCTTGGGGCTGTGTGAGCGCAGATGATTGGGCCTGTGGGCTGGATTTTCGCCCCGGATTGGGGAGGTGCATCATCTGCTGGCAGCTGTTGATGTTGCGGATGCCTGCGATGCGCTGCTTTTGAAGACCTTATATGCGCAGGATGTTTTAAGCGTGCAGGTGCATCCTGATGTGGCGACGGCGGCGCGATTGGGGCTGGGCGGGGCCGGGACTGATGGGCGAAGGCAAGCGGACGCCAAGGATGAGGCGTGGTTTGTGCTAACCGCGGAACCCGGCGCGGTTGTGGGGCTGGGATTGCGCGAGGATATGTCTGCTGAAGCTCTGCGCGCTGCGGTGCTGGATGGCTCTATTGTGCAGGCGATGATCTGGCATGAGGTGAAGGCGGGCGATGCGCTGATGGTGCCGGCCGGCACAGTGCATGCGATTGGGGCGGGGATGACGTTGTTTGAAGTGCAGCAAAATCTGGATGTGACGTTTCGGCTGCACGACCATGGCCGGGGGCGAGCGTTGGACCTGGAGGCCGGGCTGGCGGTGGCGACGCGGACGCGCTGGACGCCGCCATTGGTGGCTGCCTCTGCCGGCGCAGGGCGGGAGACGCTGGTGAGCGGCGGCGGGTTTGTGATGGAGCGGGTGCGGGGGCGTGGTGTTTTGCGTCCCGCTACGGGGCGGCCGGTGTGGGTGGCGGTGATTGAGGGGGAAGCGGATTTGGCAGGCGAGGTTTTGCCGCAGGGGTTTGTGGGGGTGGTGCGCGGTGAGGTTCGGGTGTTGGGGGCGGCGGTACTGCTTTTGGCGCAGGCGGGGGCGTTGCCGCAAAAGGGGCTTTGGGAACAGGCGTGATGCAGAAGCGGGTTCTGGGGTGGATTTGGGGCGGCTCTATGGGCGGGCTGGCGCTGGCGGGGGTTTTATTGCTGGTGATACCGGGATGGCAGGCGGCGACGGGGACCCTGGGGTCGGTGATGCTGGGGGCTGGGGTTACAGGCTTGTTGATACAATTGCTGTGGCGATTTCGGCGGCGTTAAGGCCTTGGTTCGTGGCGCTGGGCGCGGTATAGGGCGGGCAATAATCGGGAGCGTTTGAGATGAGTGTTCGTCCTTGGCGAGATATTGTGCGGCGGCCGAGCCGGCAGATTATGGTGGGCAAGGTGCCTGTGGGCGGCGGCGCGCCGATTGCCGTGCAGACCATGACCAATACGCTGACCTCTGATGCGAAGGCGACGATTGAGCAGATTCGCGCGTGCGAGGAGGTGGGGGCGGATATCATTCGGGTGAGTTGCCCGGATGTGGAGTCTACGGCGGCGATGCGCGAGATTACGCGGGCGGCGAATGTGCCGATCGTGGCGGATATTCACTTTCATTATAAGCGGGCGCTGGAGGCGGCGGACGCAGGGGCTGCTTGTTTGCGGATTAATCCGGGGAATATTGGCTCCAAGGCGCGGGTGCGCGAGGTGGTGAATGCCGCCAAGGCCAATGGCTGCGCTATTCGGATTGGGGTGAATGCGGGTAGCTTAGAGAAGCATTTGCTGGAGAAATATGGCGAGCCTTGCCCGGAAGCGCTGGTGGAGAGCGCGCTGGAGCATATGAAGATGCTGCAGGATGAGGATTTTCACGAGTTTAAGATCTCGGTGAAGGCATCTGACGTGTTTTTGGCGGTGGCGGCTTATAATGGCCTGGCGGATGTGTGTGATTATCCGCTGCATTTGGGGATTACCGAAGCCGGCGGGCTGATTGGCGGGACGGTTAAGTCTTCTATTGGAATGGGGATGCTGCTGTGGGCAGGCGTGGGCGATACGATCCGGGTTTCGCTGTCGGCTGATCCTGTGGAGGAAGTTAAGGTTGGCTATCATATCTTGAAGTCTCTGGGGATACGGGCGCGGGGGGTTAAGATTGTGTCTTGCCCATCGTGTGCGCGGCAGGGGTTTGATGTGGTGAAGACGGTGACGCTGCTTGAGGAGCGGCTGGCGCATATTACGACGCCGCTTTCATTGTCTGTTTTGGGGTGTGTGGTGAATGGGCCGGGGGAGGCTCGGGAGACGGATATTGGGCTTACTGGGGGGGGGAATGGCCGGCATATGGTGTTTTTGTCGGGGGTGACGGACCATGTGATTGGGAGTGAGGCTATGGTTGAGCATATTGTGGGCTTGGTGGAGGCCAAGGCTGCTGAGATTGATGCGGCGAATGAAGCGGCGGCTTTGGCGGCTGAGTGACGGGGGCGTGACGGTTTTAGGGGACTTTTTGGCAGACGCGCTGGCGCCGATGGGGGCGGTGCGGGTGCGGGCGATGTTTGGGGGGTTTGGGGTTAGTCTGGATGGGTTTTCGGTGGGGATTATTGCCGAGGACATATTGTATTTGAAGGCTGATCCTTTGGATGTTTCGCGGTTTGAGGCGGAGGATTTGGGGGCGTTTATCTATGAGAAGGGCGGGCGGCCTGTGGCGATGAGCTATCGGCAGGCGCCGGCGGCGGCGATGCGCGATGCGGAGGTTTTGCGAGACTGGATGGCGGGTGCGCTGGCGGCGGCGAAGAAGGCGAAGCGGCAGGAGCCGCGGCGGGGGCCTCGGACTGGATTGACGCGTGGGTGGTGAGGATTGCGCTGCAAATGGTGCCGCTCCAACGTAGTGACGTCAGGCCTAAAGGATTTTTCATGATACAATTGCAATTTCTCTGTGCCATAGTTGGCATGTGTTTTGGATGGATGTATTCAGAAGGTCAAATAACAGGTAAACAAATTAGAGGAGCGCTTATATACTTTCAAATTATGGGATTTTTAACGATATTTACCACCATCAATTCAGGAGATACCATTACTAGCAACATACAGCTATTACTAGCTGGCTTTGGCGCGAGCATACCTGGATTTTTTATTGGAGAAATCGCCTTCTTTGTAAAAAATAGACGTTAAGCCCGCTAGCCGCGTGGGTCGCCGGGGTGGGGTTTGGGGGTGTGGTTTTCGGCGTGTTTGGCGCGTTCTATCGATTCAAGGATCAGGCGTTCGGCGGTGGCTTTGTTTTGCCAGCCTTCGCATTTGGTCCATTTGCCGGGTTCCAGGTCTTTGTAATGGGTGAAGAAATGCTCGATTTGGGCGAGCAGGATTTCGGGGAGATCGGTGTATTCGTGGATGTTGGCGTAATAGGGGTACACCTTGTTTACGTTTACGCAGAGCAGTTTGGCGTCGCCGCCGCCGTCGTCTGTCATCATGAGCACGCCCACCGGGCGGACGCGGGCTATGGAGCCAGGGATGAAGGGGGTACGGGAGACGATGAGGACATCGATGGGATCACCGTCTTCGGCTAACGTGTGGGGGACGAAGCCGTAGTTTACCGGGTATCGCATGGGGGTGTGCAGGATGCGATCAATGAACAGCGCGCCTGAGGCTTTGTCTATTTCATATTTTATGGGTTCGCCGCCCAGCGGGCATTCTATGACGACGTTTACATCATGGGGCGGGTTTACACCGATGGGGATTTGATCGAGGCGCACTAATATCTCCTGTGTTGTGGGGGGCGCTTAGGGCATTGAGGCTGAGATATCAATTTGAAAGGAGGGGTTATGGCGTGGTTGGCGCTGGTTTTGGGGGGATTGTTTGAGGTGGGGTTTGCGACGTCGCTGCGGTTTGTGGATGGATTTCGGAATCTGCCGTGGACGCTGCTGTTTTTGCTGTGTGTGACGGCGAGCATGGCGCTGCTTGAATATGCGGGGCGGACGCTGCCTATGGGGACGGCTTATGCGGTTTGGGCGGGGGTTGGCGCGGCGGGCGGTGTGGTGCTCGGGATATTGGTGTTTGGGGAGGCGGTTAGTGCGGCGCGGGTGCTGCTGCTGGTGGGGCTGGTGGGGTGTATTATGGGGCTGCGGTTGGTTGATTAGTCGCGCGCTTAATCTCTGACTTAGTCTCTGGGGGTGAGCAAGGCTAGGAGCCAGTCTGGGCCTTTGCCGGTGCGGGTTAGGGTTGGGTAGCGGAGGCCTTTGGTCCAGAGCAGCTCGGTGGTGCGGACTTTGTCTTCGGCTTTTATGATGAGTTTTAGGGGACTTTTGGTGCTTTTGGCAGCAATGAGCGCCTGTTTTAGGGCGGTGTCTGTGTACGCATCTTCGCCTACCGCGAGGATTTGATCGCCGATTTTTAGGCCGGCGGTGAAGGCGGGGCTGCCCCAGATTACCTGAGATATTTTGCCCGCCGCGATGGTGAGGCCGGAGGAATAGGTCAGGTCCAGGTATTTGTTGGCGGCCATGGAACTGGCGAGGGCTTTGCTGGGGGTTTCTGAGTAAGTGAGAGTGTAACCGGATTTGGTGAAGCCATTAAGCGGCGCGCCTTCGGCGGTTTGGTTTAGGCGGGTGTCGAAGAAGGCCTCCCAGTCATAGGGGGCGATGTCGTTCAGGATTTTGGTGATGGTGGCGGTGTCATAGGGGAGGACGCCCCAATCGCCGTCGTTTACGCCGAAAAAGGCTTTTGCGAAATCATCTATGCCGCGTTTGCCTTTGGTTTGTTCGCGGATGATCGCGTCTGTTTCTAGCCAGATGAGCAGGCCTTCGTTGTAATAATCTTCTGAGCGTTGTTGGCTTACCCAGGCTTTAGGCGCGCGGGCGCTGATTACCGGATCATTGGTGGTGTCTATGAGCGGGCGCCAATCGCGGGCGGGGCGGTTTTCATTTAGGCTGGCGGCGATGTTGGCGAGAGAGTCTAGCGTGTCTTGTTGGCTGGTGATGCCGGAGCGAGCGCCCAGGACATAGCCCCAGAATTGGGTTTGGCCTTCATAGACCCAGAGTTTGGTGTTTTTGATGGGCGCGCGGAAGTCTGCGGCGATGGCGTCTGCGCCGCGGCGGTATTTGCCGTTCCAGCTGTGGACGAATTCATGGGGGAGGAGGTTGCGGCGGCCGGGGCCTTTGTCCCATTCGGTGAAATATTCAGGCGGGACGCCGTTTTCGGAAGAGCGGTGGTGTTCGAGGCCGATGCCGCCCATTTCTTCGGTGAGGGCGAGGAGGAAGTCGTAATGGTCGAAGTGTTTGGCGCCGAAGGTTTTTAGGGATTGGGTGACGAGGTTTTTGTGGGCGGTGATTTGCTCGGGGGTGGCTTCGAGATAGCGGGGGGCGTCGGCTACGACGTTTAAGGTGACGCTATTACCAAGATCCCAGGCTTTGAAGTGTTTTCCGGCGAAAAAGGGGCTGTCTACGAGGGTTTCATAGTCGGTGGTTTCGTAGGTGATGGTGTTGGCAGTTTTGCTGACTGTGCGCAATGCGCCGGCTGCCGTCCAGCCTTGGGGCCATGTTACGGTGAGGCTGGTGGGGATTTGGCGGGTGTAATAGCCGGCGGGGTATAGGCTGATTTGCTCGGGCTCGATGTTCATCATGTCTGGCGTGATGCTGACGCGGCCTTGATCTCGCTTGGTGGCGGTGAGGAATTGGAAGCTGAGGTTTAGGGTAGTTACGCCTTGGGGGAGGTTTAGGTGGAAGGCGAAGACGTCTATGGGGTCGCGGGTCCAGGCGATGGGTTTGCCGTTTGCGGTGATTTTCAGGCCGGCGAGTTTTTCGATTTCACCGCGGGGGCCGTGTTTGCCGGGGAGCCATTTGGGGAACAACAGCGTGAAGGGGCCGCTGGTGTTTTGAGGCAGCGGGATGGTTTGCTGGACTTTCAGGACGCCTTGGATGGTGTCTGTGGCGTCTAGATTTATGATCATGGTGCCGGGGTACGGGATGTCTTTAGGCGCGGGGATGGTGTCGATTTGGGCGAGCGGGGTGGGTGCGGTGTTTTTGATTTGGGCGAGGGTGGGGGCTGCGATGAGGGTGAGGGCGGTGGCGGTGAGGCAGAGAATTTTCATGATGTATTGGTAGGGCAGGGGGGGCGGGATTGTCTAGTGCGGGGGGTGGGGGTAGGTGAGGGGTTATGAGCAAATTGCAGAAACCGCTACAAAAGCCTCGGGGAACGCAGGACATGATGGGTGAGGCGGCGGCGCGCTTTGACCATGTGGTGAGCGTTTTTGACCGGGTGCGGCGGCTTTATGGGTTTGGCCGGGTTGAGGTGCCGGTGTTTGAAAGTACATCGGTTTTTTCTCGGGGGCTTGGTGAGACGACCGATGTTGTGGCTAAGGAGATGTATTCATTTGAGGATCGGGGCGGGGATTCGTTGACGCTTAGGCCGGAGTTTACGGCGGGGATTGCGCGGGCGTTTATTGAGAATGGGTGGCAGCAGTTTTCGCCGGTGAAGCTGGCGACCTGGGGGGCTTTGTTTCGGTATGAGCGGCCGCAGAAGGGGCGGTTTCGGCAGTTTCACCAGATTGATGCGGAGGTGATTGGGGCGGCGGAGCCGGCGGCGGATATTGAAGTGATTGCCATGGCGCAGCAGGTTTTGACGGAGCTGGGGGTTTCGGACCGGGTGGTTTTGCAGCTGAATACGTTGGGCGATGCGGAGACGCGGGACGCGTGGCGGGGGGCGTTGGTGGCGTATTTTTCGGCGCATAGGGATGTGCTTTCGGAAGAGAGCCGGGTTCGGCTGGTGAATAATCCTTTGCGGATTTTGGATTCCAAAGCGGAAGCGGACCGAGCTTTGATGGCGGGGGCGCCGGTTATTGATGATTACATGAGCAGCGAGGCGGGGGCGTTTTTTGAGGCGGTGCAGAAGGGGTTGCAGGCTTCGGGGGTGGCGTATGTGCGGACGCCGGGGCTGGTGCGGGGGTTTGATTATTATCGGCATACGGCGTTTGAATTTGTGACAGACGCGCTGGGGGCGCAGGGGACGGTGATTGGCGGCGGGCGCTATGATGGGCTGATTGGGATGATGGGCGGGCCGGAGACGCCGGCTGTGGGCTGGGCCGGGGGGATTGAGCGGCTGGCGCTTTTGGCCGGCGAGGCTTTTGAGAAGGGGTCTTTGGTGGCGGTGATTGCGACCGGGGATGAGGGCGATGTGGCGGCTTTGGAGATTTTGGCGGGGCTGCGGGCGGCCGGGGTTTCGGCGGAGCAGGGCTGGCGGGGGAATGTGAAGAAGAAGATGGAACGGGCGGGGAAGGCGGGGGCTGAACTGGTGCTGCTGGTGGGGCCGGATGAGCTGGCGGCGGGCGAGGTGAGTTTGAAGGATATGGGATCTGGTGTGCAGATACGGGTGGGGCGCGCTGAGGTGGTTGCAGCTGTGGTGGCGCGGCTGAAGGGCGGCGGCTTGTGGGGCTGATATCTTCTGAACGGATTGGGCAGATTTTGCGGCGGCATGCGGATTTGGCGGCGCAGATGGGGAATCCTGATCTGGCGGCGGACAAGTTTGTGCAATTGTCTCGCGATTATGCGGAATTGACGCCGGTTGTTGAGGCTGCCGGGGCTTTGGCGGCTTTGCGGGAGGAGGCGGACGCGCTGGCGGGGATTGCGGCCGGCGATGAGATGTTTGAGCTGGCGCAGGAGGAATTGTCGGCGATTGAGGCGCGGTTACCGGGGGCCGAGCGGGGGCTGGCGTTGCAGCTTTTGCCTAAGGATAAGGCGGATGCGAAACCGGCTATGCTTGAGATTAGGGCCGGGACCGGGGGGGATGAGGCGGCGCTATTTGCGGGGGATTTGTACCGGATGTATGAGCGCTATGCGGCCACAAGAGGCTGGCGGGTGGAGCTGATGTCGGCGTCTGCGGGGGAAATGGGGGGGTTTAAGGAGGTTATTGCCTCTGTGACCGGGGATGGGGTGTTTGCGCGGCTCAAGTTTGAGAGCGGCGTGCACCGGGTGCAGCGGGTGCCGGCGACCGAGCAGCAGGGGCGGATCCATACGTCTGCGGCGACGGTGGCGGTGTTGCCGGAGGCTGAAGAGGTGGATGTGGCCATTGATGATAAGGATTTGCGGATTGATGTGTTTCGCTCGTCTGGGCCGGGGGGGCAGTCTGTGAATACCACCGATAGCGCGGTGCGGATTACGCATTTGCCTTCGGGGCTGGTGGTGCAGCAGCAGGATGAAAAGTCTCAGCATAAGAACAAGGCCAAGGCGATGAAGGTGCTGCGGGCGCGGCTTTATGATTTGGAGCGGGGGAAGCTGGATGCGGTGCGGTCTGCAGATCGGAAGGCGATGGTCGGGTCTGGAGACCGCTCGGAGCGGATACGGACGTATAATTTTCCGCAAGGGCGGGTGACGGATCATCGGATTGGGCTGACGTTGCATAGGCTGCCGGAGATTATTGCCGGCGACGGGCTGGAGGAGATGGTGACGGCGCTTATTGCGGAGGATGAGGCGGCGCGGCTGGCTGAGCTTTCGTGAAAGTTGGGGAGGTGCTGGCGGGGGCTGGTTTGGCGCGGTTGGATGCTGAGGTTTTGCTGGCGTTTGTTTTGGGGTGTGAGCGGGGGGATTTGTTGTTGCGGCCTGAGGCTGAGGTTTCGGCGGACGGGGTTTTGGCGTTTGAGAAGGCGGCGGCGCGGCGGGCTTTGGGGGAGCCGGCGGCGTATATTATGGGGGCGCGGGAGTTTTGGTCTTTGCCGTTTCGGGTGACGCCTGATGTTTTGATACCGAGGCCGGATTCTGAGACGCTTGTGCAGGCGGCGCTGAAGGCGGGGCCTTTTGAGCGGGTGCTGGATTTGGGGACCGGGTCTGGAGCGTTGCTGCTCGCGGTTTTGAGTGAATGGACGCGGGCTACGGGGGTGGGGGTGGATGTGAGTGCGGCGGCTGCGGCTGTGGCGCGGGGGAATGCGGCGGCTTTGGGGTTGGGGGACCGGGCTTCGTTTGTGGTGGGGGATTGGGGGGCCGGGTTGGACGAGCGGTTTGGGCTTGTGTTGTGCAATCCGCCTTATGTGGAGGAGGGGGCTGAGCTTTCGGTTGAGGTGCGGGGGTTTGAGCCGGCGCGGGCTTTGTTTGCGGGCGCCGATGGGCTCGATTGTTATCGGCGGATTGTGCCGCAGCTGCCTGGGCTTTTGGCGGACGGGGCGCGCGCGGTTTTGGAGATTGGGTGGACGCAGGCTGAGGCGGTTTTGGCGATGGGGGCGGATGTGACGCTTTTGGGCGAGGTGGTGCGGGATTTGGCGGGGCGGGACCGGGCGCTAGTGTTTCGGCGGGACTAGCCCGGGTGGGCGGGGGCGTTTAGGTAGGGGGGTGATTTGAGGGTTTGGTCATGACGCGGAAATATTTTGGAACTGATGGCATCAGGGGGCTGACCAATACGGCGCCGATGACGGCGGCTATGGCGATGAAAGTGGGGCAGGCGGCGGGGACGCATTTTTTGAATGGGGGGCATAAGCACCGGGTGGTGATTGGGAAGGATACGCGGCTTTCTGGCTATATGATGGAGAGCGCGCTTACGGCCGGGTTTACCTCTGTGGGGATGGATGTGATTTTGCTGGGGCCGTTGCCGACGCCGGCGGTGGCGATGCTTACGAGGTCTTTGCGGGCGGATATTGGGGTGATGATTTCAGCGTCTCACAATCCGTTTCAGGACAATGGGATTAAGCTGTTTGGGCCGGATGGGTTTAAACTTTCGGATGATGATGAGCGGGCGATTGAGGCTTTGATTGAAGGGGACGTGCCTTTGGCGGAGCCGCGGGGAATTGGTCGGGCCTGGCGGGTGGAGGATGCGCAGGGGCGGTATGTGCATTTTGCCAAGGCGACGTTCCCGGAGGATTTGCGGCTGGATGGGCTGAAGGTGGTGATCGATTGTGCCCACGGCGCGGGATATAAGGTGGCGCCGGCGGCGCTTTGGGAATTGGGGGCGGACGTAGTGGCGATGGGGGTGTCGCCGGATGGATTTAATGTGAATGCGGATTGCGGGTCTACGCATCCCAAGGGCTTGCAGATGAAGGTTTTGGAGACGGGGGCGGATATTGGGATTGCGCTTGATGGGGACGCGGACCGGCTGATTGTGGTGGATGAGAAGGGGCAGGTGGTGGATGGGGACCAGCTGATGGCGCTGATTGTGACCCGGGCGGCGGATTTGGGGACGCTACGCGGCGGCGGGTTGGTGGCGACGGTTATGTCCAATTTGGGCTTGGAGCGGTTTTTGGGCGCGCGGGGGCTTGTTTTGCACCGGGCGGCGGTGGGGGATCGGTATGTGTTGGAGATGATGCGGGCGACGGGGTGTAATATTGGGGGCGAACAGTCTGGGCATTTGATTTTGGGGGATATCTCTACGACCGGCGATGGGCTGGTGGCGGGGCTGCAAGTGTTAGCAGCGGTGATTGGGGCGGGGAAGCCGGCGAGTGAGGTTTTAAGGTTGTTTGAGCCTTTGCCGCAGGTTTTGAAGTCTGTGCGGTTTTCGGGGTTGCCGCTGGAAGATGCGGGAGTTTTGAAGGTTATTGCGGACGGGGAGGCGCTATTGGCGGGGTCTGGGAGGGTGCTTATTCGCAAGTCTGGAACTGAGCCGGTTATTCGGGTGATGGCGGAAGGGGAGGATAAGAAGGTGGTTTTGGGGGTGGTGGATTCTATTTGTGCGGCTGTGAAGGCTGCTTGACGGGAGAGTGTCATGGCCAAGGTTAATGTGACTATGGGGAGCAATGATCTGGGGAGGTCTCGGCGGTTTTATGATGCGGTGATGGCGGTTTTGGGGGGCGTGTTTGAAGGCGCGTATTTGCCGGACAAATTTTATTATCGCTTGGGTGATAATGTGTTGGTTTGGGTGTCTAAGCCGTTTGATGGGGGGGCGGCTTCGGTGGGCAATGGCTCGATGGTGAGTTTTGGGTGCGTTGATAAGGCGGCGGTGGATGCGGCTTATGCGGCGGCGCTGGCGCAGGGCGGGCGCGATGAGGGGGCGCCTGGACCTCGGGCGCATTATGGGCCTGATTATTATGGGGCGTATGTGCGTGACCCTGAGGGGCATAAGCTGAGCTTTGTGGTGACGGGCGCGTGAAGCAGGCGCGGGTGTTGATTGTGGCGGGGTCTGACTCTGGCGGGGGGGCTGGGATTCAGGCGGATATTAAGACGGTTACGTGTTTGGGGGGGTATGCGATGACAGCCGTGACGGCTGTTACCGTGCAGAATACGTTGGGGGTTTCGGCTGTGCATATGGTGCCGGCGGATGTGGTGGCGGCGCAGATGCGCAGCTGTATTGAAGATTTGGGGGTGGATGCAGTTAAGATTGGGATGCTGGGTGACGTGGCGACAATTGAGGCTGTTGCGGGGATATTGGAAGGCGTTGGGGTGCCTATTGTGCTTGATCCGGTGATGGTGGCAACGAGTGGGGATAGGTTGTTGGCGGATGAGGCTGTGGCGGCGCTGATGGGGCGGCTTTTGCCTTTGGCGAAGGTGGTGACGCCAAATGTGCCGGAGTTGGCGGCGATGGTGGGCGGGGACGTAGTGGATACAGACGGGTTATTGCGGGCGGCGACGGCTTTGTTGAAGAGGGAGATGAAGGCCGAACTTATGCTGGGGTTGGCGGCTGGGATGAGAGGTGGTTCTGGGGCAGTGCCGGCGGCCGTTTTGGCGAAGGGGGGTCATCTGGCGGGGGAGAGTGTGACGGATTGGCTGGTTTGGGATGGGGGTGAGCGGGCATTTTGCGACGCGCGGATTGAGAGCCGGAATACGCATGGGACCGGATGCACGTTGGCGAGTGCTTTGGCGGTGTCTTTGGCGCAGGGCTTAGAGTTGGAGGAGGCTGTGGTGCGGGCGCGGGCGTTTGTGCGGCAGGGGATTTTGCGCGCGCCGGGGTTTGGGGGCGGGGCGGGGCCTTTGGGCTTTTATCCGATGGTATGATTGCCAAGATGATAGCGGGCGTTGATGAAGCGGGGCGGGGGCCTTGGGCGGGGCCTGTGGTGGCGGCGGCTGTGGTGGCGGGCGGGCGTGGCTTGCCTGTGGGGGTAACGGATTCAAAGGCTTTGTCTGCGGCGCGGCGGGGGGTTTTGGCGGCAGCGGTGTGGGAGACTTGTTTTGTGGGGGTGGGGGCGGCGAGTGTGGAAGAGATTGAGGCGTTGAATATTTTGGGGGCGACGATGCTGGCGATGCAGCGGGCGGTGGAGGATTTGGCGTGTGATTTTGATGAGGTTTTGGTGGATGGGAACCGGCTGCCCAATTGGGAACATCGGGCGCGGGCTGTTGTGAAGGGAGATGCTTTGGTGCCGGTTATCGGGGCGGCTTCTATTATTGCCAAGACGGTTCGGGATGGGATTATGGCGGGGTTGGATTTGGAATGTCCGGGCTATGGCTGGGCGCGTAATCAAGGCTATGGGACGGCGGAGCATGCGCGGGCTTTGGCTTATTTGGGGGTGTCTGTGCATCATCGGCGGGGGTTTGCGCCAGTGCGGGCGCGATTGACGGCGCCCGCGCCGGTTAGGCGCAATTAATAGGGGTTTGAGTCTTTTTGGTCACACCGCTAGGGGTTGGGGGTGCTTGGGGGCCATGACTCAAGTTGTTGTGGTTTTGGGTGTGGCGCGGAAGACTCACTGAAAGTCTTTGATTCAATTATGATTCATGGGGTGTTGACGGGAGCGATTCGGTTGATTCATTGGGACTCCTTTACGGTATTCCGGGGGATTGAAATGCGCGCCAATAATACGCTTCTGACCGACAGGATCATTATGGGCGACTGCATCGAGGTGATGCGGGGAATGCCTGATAGCTGTGTTGATCTGGTTTTTGCGGACCCGCCTTATAATTTGCAGCTGGCGCATGATTTGCATCGGCCTGAAGGGGGCAAGGTCTCGGCGGTGGATGATGAGTGGGACAAGTTTTCCAGTTTTGCAGCTTATGATGCGTTTTCCAGAGAGTGGCTGGCGGAGGCACGGCGAATTTTGAAGCCGGATGGGGCGATTTGGGCGATTGGCAGCTATCATAATGTGTTCCGTATGGGGGCGGCGATGCAGGATGCTGGGTTTTGGATTTTGAACGATATTGTGTGGCGCAAGGCCAATCCGATGCCGAACTTCAAAGGCACGCGGTTTACCAATGCGCATGAGACTTTGATCTGGGCGTCCAAGGACGAGAAGAGCCGTTATTGCTTTAATTATCATGCCATGAAGGCGATGAATGATGAGGTGCAGATGCGCTCGGATTGGTTGTTTCCGATTTGCACCGGGGGCGAGCGGTTGAAGGTAGACGGCGTGAAGGCGCATCCTACGCAGAAGCCTGAGGCGTTGCTTTATCGGGTGTTGCTCGCTTGTACAAAGCCTGGGGATTTGGTTTTGGATCCGTTTTTTGGGACGGGGACGACCGGGGCTGTGGCGAAATTGCTTGGGCGGCGCTGGATTGGGATTGAGCGCGAACACAAATATGTGAGCGTAGCGCAGGAACGGATTGACGGGCTGCTGCCATTGGACGGCGGCGATATGGCGGTTAGCCAGGGCAAACGGGCGGAGACCAAGGTGGCTTTTGGGGCGCTGGTGGAGTCTGGGATGGTGAGGCCTGGCACGAGGCTTACTGACCATAAGCGGCGTTATGTGGCGCAGGTGCGGCCTGATGGATCATTGGCGATGGGAGCCAAGACCGGGTCTATTCATCAGATGGGGGCGGCTGTGCAGGGGCTTCCTAGTTGTAATGGTTGGACTTATTGGCATTTTGAGGGCGAGGATGGGCATTTGGTGCCGATTGATGCGACGCGCAGCGCGTATAGGAAGACCTTGGGGGCGGCGGCCTGACGGGGCGGGATTATTGGCTGCCTCTGGCGCTGGGGGCGGTAGGGCTGCCGCTGGCGGGCGGGCCGGTGCGGTTTGCGGCGGTGGCGCGGCTGCGGCGGGGGGAGGCGGCTGAGGTTTTGCCGTTGGAAGCCTTGCCTAAGGACTGGCGAGGGCGGTTGACGGGGGGTCGCTCGTTTTTGAGCCAGGTTTTGGGATTTCCGGCGGGGCGACCTGCGGTGATGGGGATATTGAACGTTACGCCGGATAGTTTTTCGGATGGGGGCTGGCTGGCGGGGCCGGAGGCGGCTGTGGCGGCGGCGCGGGCGATGGTTGCGGCGGGGGCGGATATTGTTGATGTGGGGGCGGAATCTACGCGGCCGGGGGCGGCGGTGGTTTCGGAAGAGGAAGAGTTGCGGCGGCTGTCTGGCGTGATGCCGGGGCTCGGGGGGCTTTGTTGGAGTATTGACGCGCGTAAAGCACGCGTGATGACGGCGGCTTTAGAGGCCGGGGCGGCGATGGTGAACGATGTGTCGGCCTTGGCGTTTGATGAGGGGGCTTTGGGGGTTGTAGCGGCGCGGGGGGTTCCGGTGGTGTTGATGCATGCGCAGGGCGGGCCGGAGACGATGCAGGTTTCGCCGTCTTATGATGATGTTTTGCTGGATGTTTATGACTGGTTGGAGGCGCGGGTGGCGGTGTGCCGGGCGGCGGGGGCGCGCGATATTTTGGCGGATGTGGGGATTGGGTTTGGGAAGTCTGTGGCGCATAATTTGGCGTTGCTGCGGGGACTGGCGTTGTTTCACGGCTTGGGGGTGCCGCTGGTTTTGGGGGCGAGCCGGAAGAAGATGATTGGGAGCTTGGCGGGGGATGCGCCGGTGACGGAAAGGCTGGGGGGGAGCTTGGCGTTGGCGCTGCATGGGGCGGCGTGCGGCGTGCAGATATTGCGGGTGCATGATGTGGCGGAGACGGTGCAGGCGCTCAGGCTTTGGGGGGCGGTTCAGCAGGTGGTTGAAACCTGAAGTTTTGCGCGGTGCGGCAATTCTTGTCGCTTTGGGTGCTTCACTAATGGGTGTGATCTGCTATTGCCCTGCCTTGTTGTGCTCCGGATGGGGCTGATTTGATATTTGGGAATGATGATGGCGACGAACAGTGATGGTCAGGGGCCCGAGAAGACCGCGGACAATATGCCGGCGGCGCGGGCGATGTATGACCGGTTTATGGCGACCAGCAAATGGGCGGTGATCTTTGTGGTTATCGTGCTGGCGCTGATGGCGCTGTTTCTGGTCTGAGCCTGTAGGCCTGTTTTGGGGATATCTGTATGGCTATGAAGATTGGGGTTTTGCGCGAGACCGCTGAGGGCGAAAGCCGGGTGGCGGCTACGCCGGAGACTGTGAAGAAATTTGTGGCGCTGGGCGCTGAGATGGCGGTTGAGGCCGGCGCTGGTGAGGCTGCGGGAATTGCTGATGCGGCCTATCTGGAAGCTGGGGCTGAAGTTTTGGAGCGGGGCGCGGTGCTTTCTGGCGCTGATATGGTGCTTGGGGTGCAGGTGCCTGATGTTAAGGGCCTGCCGGGGATTAAGCCCGGGACGATGGTGACCGGGATTATGCAGCCCTATGCGGCGCGCGAGCGGATTCAGGGCTATGCGGATGCCGGGCTGATGGCGCTTTCTATGGAGTTTATGCCTCGGATTACGCGGGCGCAGTCTATGGATGTGCTGTCTTCGCAGTCTAATTTGGCGGGCTATAAGGCGGTTATTGATGCGGCGGGGCTTTATAGCCGGGCGTTTCCGATGATGATGACGGCGGCCGGCACGATTTCGGCGGCGCGGGTGTTTGTGATGGGCGTGGGCGTGGCGGGGTTGCAGGCGATTGCGACGGCGCGGCGGCTGGGGGCGCTGGTGAGTGCTACTGATGTGCGCTCGGCGACCAAGGAGCAGATTGAATCGTTGGGGGCTAAGGCGATTTTTGTGAGCGATGTTAAGGGCATTGAGGGCGAGGGTGCTGGTGGTTACGCTACTGAGATGAGCGATGAATATAAGGCGGCGCAGGCAGCTTTGGTTTCGTCGCACATCGCCAAGCAGGATATTGTGATTACCACGGCGTTGATACCTGGGCGGCCGGCGCCTCGGTTGGTTTCAGATGTGCAGTTGCAGTCTATGCGGGCGGGGTCTGTTTTGGTGGATCTGGCTGTGGAGACCGGCGGCAATGTGGAGCATGCGCGGCCTGGCGAAGTGGTGCAGGTGCATGGGGTGAACATCATGGGCTATACGAACCTTTCGGGGCGGTTGGCGAGTGACGCGTCGGCGCTGTATTCCCGGAATTTGTATAATTTTATCAATGCGTTTTGGGATAAGGATGCGGCGACGGTCAATTTCCCTGCCGATGATGAGATTGTGGTGGGCGTGAAGCTGACTGAGGGCGGCGCTGTGGTGCATGAGCGGCTGAAGGCGGCCTGAGGAGCGTACTGATGGATTTTCTCTCAACCCTTTCGATTTTCGTGATGGCCTGTTTTGTGGGCTATTATGTGGTGTGGTCGGTGACGCCGGCGCTGCATACGCCGCTGATGGCGGTGACCAATGCGATTTCCTCGGTGATTATTGTGGGGGCGTTGATTGCGTCTGCTACCGATACGCCGGGGGCGGAGATTTCCAAGTGGCTCGGGTTGCTGGCGGTGGTGCTGGCGAGCATCAATATCTTTGGGGGCTTTGCGGTGACGCGGCGGATGCTCGCTATGTATAAGAAAAAAGACAAAAAGCCGGCGGCTAAATAAGGGCGTATTGAGATGGAACATGTGGCTTCTGTGACGCCTGCTTGGGCGGTATTGGCTTATTTGGTGGCCGGGGTGTTGTTCATCCTGTCGCTTCGGGGGCTTTCTAGCCCGGAATCGAGCCAGAAGGGCAATCAATATGGCATGATCGGCATGGGCATTGCTGTGGTGACCACTTTGGTGACGCACGGTGTTGGTTTGCCGCTGATTTTGGGCGCGATTGCTATTGGCGGGACGATTGGCTGGTTTATTGCGCAGAAGATTCAGATGACGGCGATGCCGGAGCTGGTGGCGGGGTTTCACTCGCTGGTGGGTTTGGCGGCGGTTTTGGTGGGGGCTTCGGCTTATTTGAACCCGTCGGCTTTTGGGATCACGGACCCGGCGACGGGCGAGATTTTGTCGGTGTCGCGGGTTGAGCTTGGCCTGGGCGTGGCGATTGGGGCGATTACGTTTTCGGGCTCGATTATTGCGTTTTTGAAGCTTTCGGGCCGGATGGGCGGGTCGCCTATCATGCTGCCGGGGCGGCATGTGATCAATTTGGCAATTTTGGCGTCGATTTTGGGGCTGGTTGGGTATTTTGTGTTTGATAGCCAGCCTGCGGTGTTTTGGGCGATTACGGCGCTGTCATTTGCGATCGGGTTTTTGCTGATTATTCCGATTGGCGGCGCGGATATGCCTGTCGTGATTTCGATGCTGAACAGCTATTCGGGCTGGGCGGCGGCGGCGATGGGGTTCACGTTGCAGAATACCGCGATGATTATTACGGGCGCGCTGGTGGGGTCTTCGGGAGCTATTCTTTCTTACATCATGTGTAAGGCGATGAATCGTAGCTTTATTTCGGTGATTGCGGGCGGCTTCGGCGGTGATGCTGGCGCGGGCGCTGCGAAGGGCGACGGCGCGGTGCGGCCTTATAAGGCTGGTTCTGCTGAGGATGCTGCGTTCATCATGAAGAACGCGGAGAGCGTGATCATTGTGCCGGGTTATGGGATGGCGGTGTCTCAGGCGCAGCATGCACTTCGCGAGATGGGGGATTTGCTGAAGGCTGAGGGCGTTTCAGTAAAATATGCCATTCATCCTGTGGCGGGGCGGATGCCGGGGCATATGAACGTGCTGCTGGCGGAGGCGAATGTGCCTTATGATGAGGTTTTTGAGCTGGAGGATATTAACTCCGAGTTTGCGCAGGCTGATGTGGCGCTGGTGATTGGGGCCAATGATGTGACCAATCCGTTGGCGAAGACTGATAAAACGTCGCCAATTTACGGCATGCCGGTATTGGATGTGGAGAAGGCCAAGACGGTGCTGTTTATGAAGCGCTCGATGGGCGGTGTGGGTTATGCCGGCGTGGATAATCCGGTGTTTTATATGGACAATACCATGATGCTTTTGGCTGATGCCAAGAAGATGGTGGAGACGATTGTGAAGAACCTCGGGCATTAAGGCAGGGGCTTGATAATGTGGAAAGGCCCCGGTGATGCCGGGGCCTTTTTTTTCAGGCTGCTGGCTTTTCTGACCAGAGGGCCGGGAAGCGGGTTTTGAGCGCCTCTACTTTGGGGAGATCATTGAACATAATGTAGGGCTGGTTTGGGTGGGCGCGCAGGTAGTTTTGGTGGTAATCCTCAGCTTTGTAGAAGGGTTTGCTGGATTCTAAGGTGGTGACGAGGGGTTTGCCCCAGGTTTTGGCGGTGTTTAACTGGCTGATATAGGCTTTGGCGAGCGTGGTTTGCTCGGGGGTTTGGGGGAAGATGGTGCTGCGATATTGGGGGCCAGTGTCGGGGCCTTGGCGGTTTAGCTGGGTGGGATCATGGGCGACGGAGAACAGGACTTGCATCAGGGTGCCGTAGCTAATTTTTTTGGGGTCATAGGTGATTTCTACGGCTTCGGCGTGGCCGGTGGTGCCATAGCCTATTTTATCGTAGCTGGCGGTGGCTTTGCTGCCGCCGGCATAGCCGGAGCGGACGGACTGGACGCCTTTTAGCCGCTCGAATACGCCTTCTACGCCCCAAAAGCAGCCGCCGGCGAAAACGGCGGTTTGGAGGGTGGTTTTGGGGGCTTCGTCGGCGGTGGGGGCCGGGGCTGTTACCATTTTCTCAGCGGCCATGGCGCTGCAGGCGGTGGTGCTTAGGAGCAGGGCGGCGGCGATGATGCGCATATTTTAGGCCTTGGCGGGGATGAAGTTTAGGGCGAGGCCGTTCATGCAATAGCGCAGGCCAGTGGGGCGGGGGCCATCATTGAAGACGTGGCCGAGGTGGCCGCCGCAGCGGGCGCAATGGACTTCGGTGCGGGCCATGAAGAACTTTGTATCTGTGGTGGTGCCGATGGAATCTTTTAGCGGCGCGTAAAAGCTGGGCCAGCCGGTGCCGCTTTCGAATTTTGTTTTGCTGCTGAACAGCGGCAGGTCGCAGCCGGCGCAGGTGAAGGTGCCGGGGCGTTTTTCTTTGTTGAGGGGGCTGGTGAAGGGGCGCTCGGTGTCTTCTTCGCGCAGCACGTCATAGGCGGCGGGGGTTAGTTTTTTGCGCCACTGGGCTTCGGTCAGGGTGTAGCTGAAGCTGCGTTTGCTGGCAGCCAAGACTGGCGCGAAGGGGAGGGCGGCGGCCACGGCCAGGAGGGTGCGTCTGAGGATCATCATGGCTTGTTATAGGCTGGGTGATGAACGCAGGGTTAGGGGGAAATGTCGCAGCGGGGCTTAGAAGCCGCTTAGGAGGCGGGGGGAGGGGGTTATGCCCATGGCTTCTAGGGCTTTGGCGATGGTGTGGCGGCCTGCGTCGTGCTCGGCCCAGAACATGGGTCCGCCGCGATAGGGGGGCCAGCCGTAGCCGTTTATCCATACTATATCGATGTCTGAGGCGCGCTGGGCGATGTTTTCTTCCAGCAGCTTCGCGGCTTCGTTGATCATGGGATAGAGGCAGCGCTCTAGGATTTCTGCATCGGTTATGCGGCGTTGGGGGATTTGTTTTTCGGCGGCGAAGGTCTGGATGATTTTCAGGGCTTCGGGGGAGGGGGTGCGGTTGCGGGCTTCATCATAGATGTAATAGCCGTGGCGGGTTTTTTGGCCCTTTAGACCGGCTTCACAGAGGCGGTCTTTTACGGTTTCGCCTTTTGAGCTTTGGGCGGACCAGCCTAAATCTAGTCCGGCGAGGTCTGCCATTTGGAAGGGGCCCATGGGGAAGCCGAAGTCTGTGAGGACACGGTCTATGTCGGCGGGCGTGGTGCCTTCTAGGACGAGGCTGTGCGCTTGGGTTTGGCGGGCGCGGAGCATGCGGTTGCCGATGAAGCCGGGACCTACGCCGGAAACGACGGCGACTTTGCCGATGGTTTTGGCGAGGCCCATGGCGGTGGCTAGGGTTTGGAGGCTGGTTTTATCGGCGCGGATGACTTCCAGGAGGCGCATGACGTTGGCGGGGGAGAAAAAGTGCAGGCCCAGCACATTTTCGGGGCGGGTGGTGGCGGCGGCGATTTCGTTAATGTCCAGATAGCTGGTGTTGGTGGCGAGTAGGGCGGTGGGTTTTGCGATTTTGTCTAGGGCGGCGAAGATTTGTTTTTTGATGGCCATATCTTCGTAGACGGCTTCGATGATGAGGTCTGCTTCGGCGAGGTCCGCCATGTTAAGGCTGGGCGTTAGGCGGGCCATGCGGGCTTCTACTTCGCTGGCAGGGAAGCGGCCTTTGGCGGCGCTGGTTTCATAGTTTTTGCGGATGGTGGTGACGCCTCGGTCTAGCGCCTCTTGTTTGGTTTCTATCAGCGTGACCGGGATGCCGGCGGTGAGGAAGTTCATGGCAATGCCGCCGCCCATGGTGCCGGCGCCGATGATGCCGACCGAGGTGATTTTTTGGGGTTTTATGGCAGGGTCCAGACCTTCGATTTTGGCGGCTTGGCGTTCGGCAAAAAAGACATGTTGTTGGGCTTTGGCTTGCAGGCCGGACATGAGGACTTCGAAACTGTCTCGCTCGAATTGCAGGCCTTGTTCAAACGGGATGGCGACGGCGGCTTCTATGCAGCGGATATTGGCTTCGGGCGCGTCATAGCCGCGAAAGGCTTTGGCGTTTTTGGCGCGGAAGGCGGCGAACATGGGGGCGAGGCTTTGGGCGGTGCCGCCGAGGCGGCTGTTGTCATCGCGGAGGCGGGGCAGGGGGAGGCCTATTGTGGTTCGGGCGAAGGCGAGGGCGGCGGGTTTGAGGTCATCTTCTATGAGGGCTTGTATGAGGCCGAGCGACAGGGCTTTTTCGGCAGTTATGGGCGCGCCGGTTGTCACCATGGTGAGGGCGGCTTCGGCGCCGATGGCGCGGGGCAGGCGCTGCGTGCCGCCGGCGCCGGGGAGTAGGCCGAGTTTTACTTCGGGGAGGCCGAGGCGGGCTGAACGGGCGGCGATGCGATAGTGGCAAGCAAGTGCTGTTTCCAGCCCGCCGCCGAGCGCTGTGCCGTGAATGGCGGCGGTGACGGGAAGGGGGCAGTTTTCGATGGCGGCGATGACTTCGGGAAAGCCGGGGGCGATGGGGGGTTTGCCGAACTCTGAGATGTCGGCACCGGCGATGAAGGTGCGGCCTTCGCACATGAGAACGACGGCTTTTAGGTTTGGCGTGGCAGCGATTTGGGCGAAGGCTTCGACGATGCCGGCGCGCAAGGCGGCGGAGAGCGCGTTTACCGGGGGGTTGCTCAAGGTGATGACGGCGATGTCGTCTTCATTGGTGAGGGCGGTGATGGGGGTCATTTTTTGTCCTTAGACAGCGCCGGTGAAGCGGGCTACTTCTAGCTGTAGGTAGCGGCGGAATTGCAGGATGGTGTCGGTGGTCCAGCGGTCTTCACGGGTGACAAAAGCATAGGCCCCCATGACGACGGGCTCGGTGTGGGGGATTTTTACTTCTACGAGCGTGCCGGCCTTGAGATCGGCATCGACGAGGAAAGTGCTGGCTAATGCTAGGCCTCGGTCGTTGCGGGCGGCCCCTAGCGCCAGATGCGCATGCCAGAGCAGCGGGCCGGGGATGCGCTCGGGGAGCGGGCGTTTGCAGCCATTGAGCGTGAGCCATGCGCGCCATTGATAATCATGCTCTTCGTGGAGGAGCGGCAGATCTAGCAGGTCTTCAAGGGTTTTGCCTTTGAGGCTGGCGGCGACGGACGGGCTGGCGACGATCATGATCGGCGGGCGCACAAGCTCGATATAGCGCAGGCCGCGGCCGCCGGGATCGGGCGGCCAGTCATCGAGATAAAAGCGGATATCAACATCAGCTTCATGGGCAATCAGATTGGCGCGGACATCGGTGGGACGGAGTTCTAGATGGAAATCCGGCCACATCAGCTCGAACCGGGCCAGACGATCGGCGACCCATTGCGCAGCAAAACCGGGGACGCACCAGAGCAAGATGACATTGTTGACGCCAGGATCACGGACTTCGCTGGTAGCCAGCGCCAGCTCGGCCAGCGCGGCGGCGATGCGGCCATGATAGCGGGCACCGACTTCTGTGAGGTGCAGCGCACCGCCCTCACGCTGGATGAGAGCGACGCCGACGAAATCTTCCAGATGACGCAAGTGACGACTGACGACGCTGTGATCTATGCCCAAGACGGCAGCGGCGGCGCGGATGCCGCCGAGGCGGCCCACGGCCTCAAAAGCACGCACTGCGGCGAAGGCGGGGATGGTTTTGGGGTTGAGCTTGTTGTCTATCAGAGCCATGCCGTGGAGATTAGCCAGCAAGAGGCGATGGTCAAGCTCTGGTGCAGAAAAGACACCGCAGCGACGCTCATGGCAACTTGTTGGAAAGGCTTATAATGGCGATGACCTAATTAGTGAGGGCTTGAACTTGGGCTTAGGTGGGAAGGTTACGTTATGGATGAGCGAGTGAGCGGGGCGGCGTTGTCTGATGACATGGTCGATGCTGGTGCTGGCGCGCTATCTCCGCTTGATGCGGGGCCGCTCTCCAATTTCTGGATGCCATTTACCGATAATCGCTATTTCAAATCTAATCCTCGGATGCTGGATCGAGCCGAGGGCATGTATTATTATAAGCCAGATGGCGGCAAGGTGTTGGACGGGACGGCGGGGCTTTGGTGTGTTAACGCCGGGCACGGGGCGCACAGGATTACCAAGGCCATTCAGGCACAAGCGGCAAAGCTGGATTTTGCGCCCGTATTTCATTTGGGGCATCCGCTAGCGTTTGAACTGGCGACGCGGGTGGCGGAATTAATGCCGGCGGGGCTGGACCGAGTTTTCTTTACCAATTCTGGCTCTGAATCAGCCGATACGGCGCTGAAGATGGCGCTGGCTTATCATAAGGCGCGCGGGGACGGTGGGCGAACGCGGTTGATTGGCCGGGCGCGGGGCTATCATGGGGTGAATTTTGGGGGGATGTCTGTGGGGGGCATTGGGCCTAATCGCAGGACGTTTGGAGCGCAGGTGGCTGGTGTGGACCATATTAGCCATACGCATGGCAGCGTGCCGATGTTTACGCGCGGGCAGGGCGAGACCAATATCGACCTAGCAGCCGAGCTGGAGAATTTGGTGGCGCTGCATGGGGCGGAGCAGATTGCGGCGGTTATTGTGGAGCCGATGGCGGGGTCTACCGGGGTTTTGATACCGCCGCGCGGCTATTTGGAGCGACTGCGGGCGCTAACCAAGCAGCATGGGATATTGTTGATTTTTGATGAGGTTATTACCGCATTCGGGCGACTGGGGACGGCGACGGGGGCGGCGTTTTTTGACGTGACGCCGGATATTTTGACTATGGCCAAGGGGCTGACAAATGGCGCTGCTCCGATGGGGGCTGTGGCAGCGAGCCGGGAGGTGTTTGATACTATTGTGAGGAATGGCGGGCCGGGGGCCGGGCCGGGCGCTGGGCCGGGAATAGAGTTTTACCATGGCTACACCTATTCCGCGCATCCCTTAGCGGCAGCGGCGGGGATTGCGACGCTGGATACCTATGCTGAGGAGGGCTTGTTTGAGAGAGCGGCGGGGCTTTCAGCGTATTTTGAAGAGGCTGTGCATAGCTTGAAGGGGCGGCGTCATGTCATTGATGTGCGGAACCTTGGGCTTGTGGCGGGGATTGAGCTTGAGCCGCTCGCGGGCAAGCCCGGTGCGCGGGCTATGGAGGCGTTTCGGACCTGTTTTGATGAAGGGCTGATGATCCGGGTGACGGCGGATATCATTGCGCTCTCGCCGCCGCTGATTGTGGACAAGGGGCATATTGACGAGATGGTTAGCAAAGTGGGCGATGTTTTGGAGCGTACCTCGTGAGCAATGTTACCGAGACGGCCATTGATCTGAGCGTGGCGGGGCGCGCGCCTGAGGGATCACCGGAATTGGGCAAGGGCTTGAAGTCTCGGCATGTGGAGATGATTGCGATTGGCGGGATTATTGGGGCCGGGCTGTTTGTGGGCAGCAGTGCAGCGATTGCGGCGGCCGGGCCGGGTGTGATTGTGAGCTATGGGATTGCCGGGCTGATTGTGATGCTCGTGATGCGTATGCTGAGCGAAATGGCGATGGCTATTCCCGGCGTGCAGTCTTTTCCGGAGTTTGCGCGGATTGGGATTGGGCATTGGGCCGGTTTTATGTGTGGCTGGCTGTATTGGTATTTTTGGGTTGTTGTGGTGGCGATTGAGGCCATTGCCGGGGCGGCGATTGTGCATTTGTGGCTGCCGGGAGTGCCAGTTTGGGAGATTGGCGTAGTTTTGATGGCGGGGCTGACGGGCGTTAATCTCATGTCAACGCGCTCTTATGGTGAGTTTGAGTTTTGGTTTTCGTCGATCAAAGTGGCAGCGATTATCGCGTTTATCGTGGTGGGGTTGGGATGGCTTTTGGGCGGCGATGCCTCGCCGGGGCTGGTTAATTTAAGCAGCTTTGGCGGGTTTATGCCCAAGGGAGAGTTTGCGGTTTTGGGCGCCGTGACGACTGTGATTTTCTCGCTGGTGGGCGCGGAGATTGCGACGATTGCGGCGGCGGAATCGGCGGATTCTGGCAAGACCGTGGCGCGTATGGCCGGGCTGGTGGCGTGGCGGATATTGATTTTCTATATCTTGTCCATGGCCGTGGTGGTGATGGTGGTGCCTTGGACGGCGATTGTGCCAGGCTCTTCACCATTTGCGGCTGTGCTTGAGGTGATTGCGGTGCCTGGCGGCGCGTTGATCATGAATGTGATTGTGCTGGTAGCGGTATTGTCCTGTTTGAATTCAGGGCTTTATGTAACGTCTCGGGTGTTGTTTTCACTGGCGGCGCGGGGCGATGCACCCAAGGTGCTGGTGGCTTTGGACAGCCGCAAGGTGCCGGTGCGGGCGATCTTGTTTGGCAGCGTGTTTAGTTATGTGGCGCTTGGTGCGTCGGTATTGTCACCGGAGTTGGTGTTTGCGTTTTTGGTGGCGGCGTCGGGCGCGATCATGATCTTTATTTATATGATGATTTCGGTGGCGCAGTTGCGGCTTCGGGCGCGGTTTGACCGGGAAGCACCGGAGGCCTTGGTCGTTAAGATGTGGTTTCAGCCTTATGGCACGTGGTTGGCGCTGGTGGCGATGGCCGGCGTTCTGGTGGCGATGGCGCTTACACCGGGGCTGGCGAAAGAGTTTTTGGCGAGCCTTGTGACAGTTGGCATCGTGGGCGCTGGATTTCTTATATTTCGCAAGGGCAAGCCTCAGGTTGCAAGGTCTACACAGACGGAGACCTGAGGCGGGCTGCTTATATCCTAGGGGAGAGATGAGATGTTGGTAGGGGTACCAAAGGAAATAAAGACGCATGAATATCGTGTGGGGTTGATGCCTTTTGCGGTGCGTGAATATGTGGCGCGGGGGCATCAGGTGATTGTGGAGACCGGGGCTGGGCTCGGGGTTGGTGAGGATGATGCGGCTTATGTGGCAGCCGGGGGGTTGATTGTTGCCGACGCGGCGGAGGTATTTGCGCGCGCCGAGATGATTGTGAAAGTGAAGGAGCCGCAGCCTGGGGAGTTTGTGCAGTTTCGGGCCGGGCAGATTTTGTTTACGTATTTGCATCTGGCACCTGACCGGGCGCAGGCGGAGGGGCTGCTGGCGAGCGGGGTGACGGCGGTGGCTTATGAGACAGTTACTGATGCGGCTGGTGGATTGCCGCTCTTGGCACCGATGAGCGAAGTGGCGGGGCGGCTTGCGATTGAGGCCGCAGGTGCGTCTTTGCAGCGGCATCAGGGCGGGCGCGGGGTTTTGCTCGGCGGCGTGCCCGGGGTGAAGCCTGGGCAGGTTGTGGTTTTGGGCGGCGGCGTGGTGGGGACTCATGCGGCGCGAATGGCTGTGGGACTGGGGGCGGAGGTGACCATTATTGATCGGTCTTTGCCGCGGTTGCGGCAGCTGGATGAGCTGTTTGGGGGGCGGGTGCGGACGCGCTATTCTACGCAAGTGGTGATTGAGGAGGAGATTGCTGCGGCGGATGTTGTGGTGGGCGCGGTGTTGCTGCCCGGTGCCAGTGCGCCGAAGCTGGTGTCTAGGGCGATGTTGGGGGGGATGTTGCCGCGTGCGGTTTTGGTGGATGTGGCGATTGATCAGGGGGGGTGTTTTGAGACCTCGCACGCCACAACGCATCAGTCGCCGACTTATGTTGTGGATGATGTGATCCATTATTGTGTGGCGAATATGCCCGGCGCTGTACCGATGACATCGAGTGTGGCGCTTAATAATGCGACACTGCCTTATGGCTTGCGGATTGCAGACGGCGGACTGGCGGCGATTGTGGGAGAGAGCGGGCTTCGGGCTGGGCTGAATGTGCATGGCGGCCGGGTGTTTCATGCCGGTGTTGCGGAGAGCTTGGGGTTGGATTTGGCAAGCGCGGCAGCTCTGGCGGCTTAAAGCGCCGGTTGTTTTGGGAGCTGGTGTTCTGAAGGCATAGGGGTGACAGTTTTTGCACCTTGTGGACAGCTTATGGGCGGCGCAGTTTTGGGCCTTGATAGCCGTTAGGGGATTTCACGATGAAAAGCGGGTTTGGGCTGGTGTTACTGTGCGTGCCTCTAAGCGCGGTATGGGCGCAGCCAGTGGTGCCTGATCTGATTTTTACCAATGCCAAGGTGGTGACGGTAAACGCGGCTAATCAGATTGCCGGCGCTGTTGCGGTTTCTGGCGAGCGGGTGCTGGCGGTGGGGTCTGCGGATGACATGGTTAAGTTGGCGGGGGTGAATACGCGGATTGTTGATTTGGGCGGCAAGACGTTGGTGCCGGGATTTTATGATAATCATGTGCATTTGAGTGAGCCGTTGCAGCCCTGGCGCTATGGATCGATGATTGTTGCGGTGCCGGGATGGTTGAAGGGGGTGACGACTATTCCACAGCTGCTGGCGGCGATCCGGCGGGAAGCGGCGGTTACGCCTAAGGGGGGCTGGATTGTGGGGCGGTTGCCGCGTGAGGATTGGCCGAACTCTGGGCTGCCTAGTAAGACGGATTTGGACGCGGCCGCGCCTGACCATAAGGTGGCGATTGGGCGGGGGTCGCACACGATGATTGTGAATACGCTTACGTTACAAGCTGCGGGGATTGGGCCGCTTACCAAGCCCAAGGGCGGCGAGATTGTGCGCGACGCGAAGGGCGAACCTACGGGGAAGATTTTGGAAGCCGCTAAGCGGTTGGTGCTGGATGTGATGCCGCCGGGGCCTATGGAGAATATGGTGCGTGGCGTGAAGCCGGCGGCTGAGAAGATGGCGGACTGGCGGACGCAGATGGACCAGCTGGTGTCTTTGGGGATTACCAGCGGCAATGTGGCGGGGCTGCGACCGGATGAGTTTCCGATGCTGGAGGCAATTTATCAGGAGCGTGGCGACAGGCTTCCGCGCTGGACCACGCAGCTTCGGGTGTGGCCAGGGTATGACAAGTTTGATGATCCGGAAGAAGCGGTGCGGGTGTCGATTGCCGAGATTGAATCGGTGGACCCCAAAAGTGTTTATACTCATCCCAAGCTGAAGATGGGGGCTATCAAGATGAGTATTGATGGCGGGATGAGTGCGCCAATTTTCTGGTCAACGCGGGGCTATGAGAACCGGCCGGATTTTATTGGCGAGCAGAGGATCCCGGATTCCAATCTTTATCGGACAGCGCGGCGGGCGGTTGAGTTGGGCTGGCAATTGGGCATTCATACTATGGGCGATGCGGCTGTGGTTATGACCGTGAAAGAGATTGATCGTATCATGGCTGAGTTTCCTAAGCCTGATCAAAGGCACTATCTGCACCATGTGGCGGTGAAGCCGCCTGAGGCGACGATTGATACGATGGTGCGGCGCGGTATTGGTGTGGCCAGTCAGCCGGGGTTTCTGCTGGCGCTGGGATCTTATGCTGATGAGGCGCTTGAGCCTATGCGTGAGGAGACCCAGAACCCGGCGGGATCTTTGGCGCGGCGGGGGCTGCACGTTTCATTTGGATCGGATGAGGGGCCATATGGGCCGCTTGCGAGTATTTATGCTGCTGTGACGCGCAAGAGCTGGGACGGCTCGGTGAAGGGCCTTGCGGCTGAAGGTGTTAGTGTTGCGGATGCGCTGCGCATGCATACGCTGGAGGGGGCGTATCTGACGTTTAACGACAAGGATATGGGGTCCATTGAGCCGGGGAAATATGCTGATTTTGTTTTGCTTAGTGAGGATTTGATGACCGTGCCCGGAGAGGACATTCAGAACATTGTTGTAGAGCGGACGATTATTGGCGGCAAAGAGGTTTTTAATCGCGAGGCTGTAAGCGCAATGCAACTGGCTCGCTGAGTGGGGCCACGGCTCTAGCCCGTCTTATTCATGACGCTTGTTGGATGAGCCCGAGATCAGGATTTCCCGGGTTGGCAGCCGGATTTTGATGCGGGTGCTGGTGGCGCCGTGGGTGCGCGATTATCTGGGCTTG
>Ga0105050_10000782_pt1 | contig 49005 bp, 43 predicted proteins | sample FRY01_FD_78088 | JGI IMG/M metagenome (GOLD analysis project Ga0105050, IMG submission 78088) | Freshwater microbial communities from Lake Fryxell liftoff mats and glacier meltwater in Antarctica - FRY-01 | ecosystem: Environmental > Aquatic > Freshwater > Ice > Glacier meltwater ...
ACCGCTTCAACAGGCGCTACGATCTCGCGGCCATGATCCCCCGCCTCACCTGGGCCAGCGTCCGAACCCCGCCCATGCCTTATCGTCTTCTCAAGCTGGCTGAGGTTCATGCGTAATCAGGTACTTTTTTGGTTCAAAAGTATCGCGGGGGGAGTCCGCAGGATGGGGGGCGCTTTGGTTGCGCCAATGGTCAAAGCGTCAATGGCGACGCCCCCCAGCCCTCTCGGTCATTTGCGCGCGTCCCAGGCATAGCGCTGTGAGCGGCCATCAGCCTCAGTCCGCTGCAAGTGGAAGCTTGGTTCATGCGAGGGCCGTGTGACGATGAACGACATCATCACCGTCTCGAAACCGCAGGTGGAATCAAAGGCGTTGAGCCGGATATAGACCTCGTCCATGACTTGTTGGCAAGTTGAAGCCCGCTGCCTTGCGCTTGTCCAGTTCCGCTTTCATCGCGGCACGGTCAAAGCGGTGGAATGCGTCGCCTTCGATAGAGACGGCGGCGATGCCTTCACGGCGGAAAATCTGGTCAAAGGTGGACTTGACCGTGGTGGTCCCCGCACCAGAGGAGCCTGTGACAGAGATGATCGGGTGTTTCTTGCTCATGGGTTCCTCAGACGCGAAACAGGCCACGGGTGCCGAACAGGGCCGACACCTCTTGTTCGGGCAGGTCGTGATAGGCGGCGACACGGTCAACCTTGTCGCTGGTGCCAAAGACAAAGGGGGTGCGCGCATGCAGACTGGCGGCGGTCTGGCGCAGGATCGCATCACAGCCATCGGTGGCGTGGCCGCCAGCCTGCTGCATGATCATGGCAATGGGCGCACATTCATAAACCATGCGCAGACGGCCCCGTTCGTAGCCTTTGCGGGTGTCGGCGGGATAAAGAAATATACCGCCACGCGTCAGGATCCGGTGGGTTTCGGCCACGAGCGAGGCGACCCAGCGCATGTTGAAATTGCGCCCTCGCGGACCAGTGTCACCGGCAAGGCAATCGTCAATATAGGCGCGCACTGGTTTGGTCCAATGCCGGTAGTTCGACGCATTGATCGCAAACTCGCTGGCACCTTCGGGGATACGCTTTGCCGGATTGATCAGCACGAAAGCATGAGTGTCAGGGTCAAGAACATAGTGCTGCACGCCCGCGCCAAAGGTGAATAATGGCTAACCATCATTCAGGAAAATTGAATGAAACGGCTGAATGCGCTGAGCTTCAAGCAGTTGCGCGCGCTGGATGCGGTGGTGCAGACCGGCTCGATCACGCAGGCGGCGGCGCTGCTTGGCCTCACCCCGCCCGCGGTGCATACGCAACTGCGGCTGCTGGAAGAGAATTTTGGTTGCGACATGGTCCGGCGCCACGGACAGCCTGCGTTCCGCCCGACACCGGAAGGGCGCGCGCTTTTGGATGCGCATCATCAATCGCAGACGGCGCTGCGTATGACGATCAACCGGATCGAGGCGCTGCGGAAGGGGCTCTCCGGGCATGTGGTGCTGGGTGTGGTCAGCACCGGCAAGTATTTTGCTCCGGCGCTGGTCGCGGCGATGCGCCAAGCCTTCGCCGGGGTTGAGGTCACGTTGCGTGTCGGCAACCGGGATCAGATCATTTCCGCCCTGCAGGAAAGTGCTGTTGACCTTGCCATCATGGGCCGCCCGCCGCGCGATCCGCCGGTGCAGGCGCTGGCTATCGGCGCGCATCCGCATGTGTTGGTCGCCCCGCCCGCGCATCCGTTGGCCCGGGTCGCGCTGGTGCCTGCGGAGGATATTCTGGCCGAGCGGTTCATCGTGCGTGAACCCGGGTCAGGCACCCGAATCCTGACCAGCCGCTATCTGGACCGGATCGGCGAGGGACGCACCTATGACACGGTCGAAATGGACAGCAACGAAACCATCAAGCAGGCGGTGATGGCGGGGCTGGGCGTGGCGATTATCTCGCAGCATACGGTGACCGAAGAACTGCGTGCGGGTCGGTTGGTGGCGCTGCGCGGGCCGGACCTGCCGATCCTGCGGCAATGGTATCTGCTGCACCGCACCGATCTGGCCATGACCGGCGCCGTTGTGACGGTGCGAGATTTCATTCGCGATCAGAACGGCGCGTTTTTGCCGGAGGTCTGAGATTCGACGGCTGAGACCGGAGGCGCGCCGCGCGGGAGTATTTGTGCCAGTATGAAACACAAGCGCGCGCCGTATTGGCGTGGGTCTGACACGTGGAAAGCGGCGCTGTAAAACCGTTGTCGCATGTGTCCGGGCAAGCTAGGCTCTGACTTGCCGGGTGGGCCGGGTGTGGAGGACGGGCTGTGATGAGTCGTATTCTGGCGGCACTTTGGGTCACTCTGTTCTGGCTGTCGCAGGCTGCGGCCGAGCCACGGATTGCACTGGTGGTGGGCAATGCGGAATATATCGCCGTCTCGGCGCTGGAGAATCCGCTCAATGATGCCAACCTGATCGCGCAGACGCTGCGCGAGACCGGGTTCGAGGTGACGCTGATCCTTGACGGTGACAAGCTGACGCTGGAAGCGGCGGTGTCGCAGTTTGGCGCTGATTTGCGTGCGGCAGGGCCGGAGGCAACCGGCCTGTTTTACTTTGCCGGGCATGGATTGCAGAGTTTCGGCCGCAATTACCTGTTGCCCGTCGATGCCGCCCCCGGCAATGCCGCCGATCTGGGGCTGGTTGCCGTTGAGGCCGAGCAGGTGCTGCGCCAGATGTCATCGGCGCGCAACCGCACCAATATCGTGATTCTGGATGCCTGCCGGAACAACCCGTTTTCCGCGATCCTCGATCTGGATGACAACGGGCTGGCAGAGATGAATGCGCCGACTGGCACGTTCCTGTCCTATGCCACCGCGCCCGGTTCGCTGGCGCTGGACGGGATCGACGGCAACAGCCCGTTTACCGCTGCTTTGGCCGCAGAGATCATGACCCCCGTCTGCCGATCGAGCAGGCATTCCGGCAGGTACGCGTGGCCGTGCTGGAAGAGACGCAGGGGTTGCAGACTCCATGGGATGCCTCATCGCTCATTGCTCCTTTCAGCTTTGTCCCCGGTGAGGTGATCGCACCCGAAGAACTGGCCGAGCGGCAGATGTGGGCATCCGTCAGCGCAAGCCGCGATCCGCTGGAAATCATGCTGTTCCTGCGCACCTATCCCGAAAGTCTGCGCGCCTCCGAGGCCCGGCAGTTGATGATCGATGTCATGGCAGAGGCGGAGGGTGGCGCTGTCGCACCTGAAGCCGTGGCGGAGGCGGCGGCGGAGCCCGAGCCGGAAGTGGCAGAGGCCGCCGAGGTTGTGCCAGTTGCCGATGAGTCCGTCGTGCTGAGTGATGCAGAGGCCGATGTAGAGGCGGCGGATGTACTTGAGGCGGATGCTCGTGAAGCCTCTGTTGCGACGGCCGCTGCGGAACCCGCCCGCACTGATGACGCCGCAGCACAGCCGCGGACGGAACCGGAGGTTTCACCACCTTCTTTGCTGGCGGAGAATGGCTGTCCGCTGGTGTTGGGCCCCGGTGTCGTGCTGACCTATGCTGATGGCGTGCTCGAGACATATCGGCAGCACCCGGACCGCGAAGCAATTGTCACGGTCAGGGGCGTGCAGGACAGCCAGACGATCTATGAACTGGAACTGCTCAAAGGCGCGCATGTCATCAGCAACGATCCTTTCGTCGATGACGAAATGGACCCCGACGCCAGTCTTGCCTATGATTTCAACCGGCCCCTGTCAGAAATTCCGGTTCCGGTTGCCGGGCAGACATGGACCGCGACCACGCTGCTGACGACGGGCGGGGAGACTTTCGAGGAGGAGCAGATCCAGATTTACAGCGCCACGGCGGATATCACGCTGGGCCAATGCAGCTATCCGGCGGTCGCGGTCGATGTGACCTATGACAACGGCTATCGCGAAGGCCTGATATACCTGCCGTCGCTGGGGATCAGCTATCTCGACTGGTCCCAGGATGGTGATCAGGAGCGCTATGTGACGGAAGTCATCGGGATCAGCGGACTGTAGCCGCCCCGCTGTAGCCGCTCCCCTGTAGCCGCTCCCTGTGACCGGCCCCTCAGTGCGCGCTGCGGCTGTGGCTGGCGTCGGGCGGGAACAGATGCGCTTGCGTCGGATCAAAGCGCAGCCCGATTTCGGTCCCGGGCGCATAGATCCGGTCCTCGCCGATGGCGGCGATGATCTTGGTCCCGTCGCGCAGGGTAATGTCGACTACCGTCTCGCTGCCCAGCCGTTCGGTCAGCGCCACGGTGCCATGCAGCATGCCGGCACTGGGTTCGGTTGGAGTGAGATATTGCGGGCGCACGCCGAGGATGGCCTTGGTCCCGGCCGTGATCGCGCGCCCCTTATGCGCGACGGGGATCGGTTCCAGTGCCGCGCTGGCCACTGTCGCATGTTCCCCGGTGACACCCTGCACATCGACGGTGATGAAGTTCATCGACGGTGCGCCGAGGAAGCCCGCGACAAAGAGGTTGGCGGGGTTGTGATAAAGCTCCATCGGGGCGCCGATCTGCATCACCAACCCGTCCTTGAGCACGACGATCTTGTCGGCCAGCGTCATCGCCTCGACCTGATCATGGGTCACATAGACCATGGTGGCGTCGAGCGACTGGTGCAGTTTGCCGATCTCCATCCGCATGTCCATGCGCAGGGCGGCGTCGAGGTTTGAGAGCGGTTCGTCAAACAGGAACACTTTCGGGTCGCGCACGATGGCCCGCCCGATGGCGACGCGCTGGCGCTGACCACCGGAAAGCTGGCTGGGGCGGCGGTCCATCAGATGCTCCATCTGCAGGATGCGCGCGGCATCGGCCACTTTCGCGTCTTTCTCGGCTTTGGGCAGTCCTTTGATCGTGAGGCCAAAGGCCACATTCTCGCGCACGGTCATGTGCGGGAAGATGGCGTAGGACTGAAACACCATGGCGATGCTCCGGTCCTTGGGTTGCAGGTCATTGACCACCACGCCGTCGATTTCGAGCGTGCCTGAGGTGATGTCTTCGAGCCCGGCGATCATCCGCAAGAGCGTGGATTTGCCACAGCCCGAAGGCCCGACAAAGACCACGAATTCGCCGTCGTCGATGTCGATGTCGACGCCTTTGATCACATCAACCGCGCCGTAGGTCTTGCGCAGGTTGCGCAGTCGGACTTGTGCCATGGGTTACTCCGCCGCTTGCGACAGGCGCCGCACTGTCAGGGTTCCGTCGGTTGCAATATCAATGGGTTCCGGGTCCATGATATGGCCGATGAAGGTGTCATGCCCGCTATCGGCAAAGCCCAGGATGACCCAGCCATTGCCGGTGTCACAGAGCCGCGCGGCATAGCGCCGGCAGGGCAGGTCGCCGTCGAGAAATCCGGGCGCGATCCGCCATGGTCCGCGCGGGTCATCGGCCATCAGGTAATGCGTACCGGTGACGGGTTTGCTGCTGCTCTGCGCGACCGTATCGGTCGCCCATTGCGTGGCGCTGGTGCAGAAGAGGCAGTACCACTGTGCCCCGATCTGAAAGACCTGCGGCACTTCGAGCTGCCCGTAGCCGCCGATGAACACAGGCGGTTGCAGGGTCCATTCGTAGAGGTCGGGCGAGGTAGCGAAACCGATGGCACCACCGGCGTTGGGTTCGGCAATGTCCGGGGCGCGGGCGGTGAAATACATCAGCCAGCCGGGGCCGTCGGGGTCCTTCATCACCCAAGGGTCGCGCATGGCGCGGTCGTGCCAATGGCCGACGGCGTGGTCATTTTCATAGGCCACGGTGGCGGGGCCGGTCATGTCGAGGCAGAGGCCCGAGCCAACGCGTTCCCATGAATGCATGTCGGTCGAGGTGGCGTGGCCGATGCGCTGGTAGAGCCCATTCTCGGCCCGCGATCCGCCAGTGTAGAAGAGGTGCCAGAGCCCGTCCGTCCCTTGCAAAACCGATCCGGTCCATGTGGTGAGATCGTCAAAGGCGGGGCCTTTGGTGGGCGCTAGACAGGTGCCAAGCTGCTCCCAGTTCACCAGATCATCGCTGACCGCGTGGCCCTGAGACACGTTGAAATGGCGCAAGTCGGGGTCCCCGATGCTCCGGTCGGCCTGCAGGAAATAGCCGTGCCAGCGGGTGCCGTCATGGGCATACCAGCTATCCCAGATATATTTGTCCTTGATGGCCAGAACCATTTTGTAGTCTCCGATAAGGTTACTCAGCCTTTGACGCCGGTCGAGGCAATCGAGGCGATGAAGGCGCGTTGCAGAAAGAGGTAGAACACCAGAACCGGCACGGTGATGAGGCTGAGATAGGCCATGATCTCGCCCCATGCGCGGTTGAGCTGAAAGAAGTATTGCAGGCCGACCATGACGGGCCGGTAGCTTTCCTGCTGCACGACCATCAGCGGCCAGAGGTATTGGTTATACATCACCAGAAACTTGAGGATGGCGGCGGTGGCGATCACCGGCCCGGCCAATGGCATCACGATGCGGCGGTAGATCTGCGGCCAGGTTGCGCCTTCAACGCGGGCGGCCTCGATCAATTCTCCGGGCAAGTCCTTGAAATACTGCACGAAGAGGAAAATTGTCAGCCCGTCAGCGATGAAGGGCACGATCTGGACCCGGTATGAATTGAGCCAGCCGGTGGTAAACCCCTCAAGCCCGATCCAAGGCAGTTTGGATGCGATCAGCAGCAGCGGGATCGCGATGGTTTCAAAGGGCACGATCAGCGTGGCCAGAATGATGCTCAGGATCAGGCTGCGCCCGCTCCACCGCAGGAACACAAAGGAAAACGCGGCGAGCGAACAGACCAGCAGCGACAGCACGACGGTGACGCCGGTGACGATGACCGAGTTCATCACGAAAAGCCCGACCGGCGCACGATCAAAGGCGTCGTAATAGTTGTTCAGGCTGATGTCCCCGACGGGAAGAAAGGCACGCATGCTGCTCGTATCCGCCAGCAACTGCTGATCGGGTTTCAGCGACGAGACCAGCATGAACACCAGCGGAAAGACAAAGATGATCGCGATGATCGTCAACACGGTATAGCGCACGACAAGGCGCAGGCCGTGGTTGTCGGGGGCGATGGTGGCCATCAGCTTTTCTCCCGTGTCAGATAGCGTTGGATCAGGCTGATCGACAGGACGATGCAGAACAGGATCACCGAGATGGCCGAGCCGCCCGAAATGTCCTGTTTGCCATAACCACGCTCAACCGCCTGAAACACGATGGTTTGGGTGCTGTCGAGTGGCCCGCCGCCGGTCATCACATCGATCTGCGCAAAGAGCGCAAAGGCCTGCATCGTGATCACGATCAGCACCAGCACGGCGGTATTGCGCAGCCCCGGCCATGTCACATAGCGGAAGGTCTGCCATTTCGACGCGCCTTCGATGCTCGCGGCCTCGTAGAGCGTCGGGCTGATGGTTTGCAGCCCCGAGAGCCAGATCACCATGTGAAATCCGACCGCCTGCCAGATCGACATGACGATGATAGACCCCAGCGCGGTGGACGGATTGCCGAGCCAATCAACCGGCGTGAACATGCCGAAACTGAGCCCGCTCAGCAGATTGTTCAAAAGCCCGCTCTGCCCGGAATAGATGAACCGCCACAAGAGCGAGACAACGACGATGGAGACGACCACGGGCATGAAATAGATCGCGCGGAACAGGTTTATCCCGCGCAGCCGCTGATTGATGAGCAGCGCCAGACCAAGTGCCAGACCGCCTTGCACCGGGGCCACTATCAGCACGAAAATGACCGTATTGACGATGGCCTTCATGAAGACCACGTCGCGGGCGAGGACGAAACTGCGGCGGTCACCACGGTCGATGGAAAACCACTCCTGCAGGCCCGCCAGTTGCGGATAGTCGGCATTGTTGCGGGTGAATTCGCGCATGCGCGGATAGATGGCATCGCCGTTATCGTCGCGCTCGACCGCACCGGCCTCATCGCGCTGTGGCTCGATCGTCAGGATGCGCAGCCCCAGAAGCTGCCGGTAATTCGCCATGCCGACATATTCGGTCGGGTTGGGGGTGACGAGCCGCTGATTGGTAAACGATAGCCCGAAGGCAAGAAAGAACGGCAGGATGATGAATGCCAGCATCAGCGCAAAGCCCGGAAAGGCAAAGGCCCAGCCGGCACTGTTGGATTGTGTGAGCTTTGACGCCATCGCGTTCACCCTTAGCCAGAGGTGCCGGCCCCGGCGCGATGCCGGAGCCAGCGGGAGGAGGGCCCTTAGTGGCCGTAGCCGCCGTTACGCTCGATATCGGTGTTGATCTCGTTCACCGCTGCGTCCAGCGCGTCAGCAACGTCTGCGCCGTTGGCGATATCGGCCAGCGCCTTTTCAAACACCTTGGCGGCAACGACATATCCGGGCGACACGGGGCGCACGAGCGCCTGTTGTGCGGTCAGATCAAAGAACACCGCCATCGGGCCGCCGGGGGCATAGTTCTCGGTCATCGCTGCCGCAGTCGCGGTCGCGGGGATCAGGCCGATGCCATTAGAGAAGGCAGCAAGGTATTCATCCTGCAGCGCAAACTCGATAAAGGCCGCTGCCCCTTCGGGATGCTCGGACGAGGCCGAGACACCGAACTGCCAGCTGGCCGCGCCAATGATCGGGCCATTGCCAAAATCGGGAGCGGGCAGGAACACAGTATCTTCGAACGCGCCCAGCGCACCCAGAGCGGCCCAGTTGCCGTTCCACGAAAACGCATAGCGGCCTTCGATAAAGCCGTTGTCACGCGCGGCGGGGTCCTGACTGGTGCCGGGTGCATAGCCTTCGGTAAAGAGGCTTTGCCACCATTCGCCAAAGGCGATGGCCGCGTCGCCGTTCAGGACGCCTTCGGCGGTCTGATAGGTCGAACGGTCAACCAGATCGCCGCCAAAAGACGGCAGGAACGGGCTGAAGGCATAAGGATACCATTCGCCGGTCCAAGCCATGCCGGGATCGAAGGCGAACTCGAAATCACCGCTCGCCTTGGCCGCTTCGAGTGCGGCCATGAACTCGTCTCCGGTCCAGGGTGCGTCGAGGGTGGGCGTGCGCAGACCCAACGCATCGAGCGTGGACTGACGCGTGACCATGGCGACGGCGGCATCCCACAGACCGATGGAGTAAAGCTGACCGTCCCAGTAGCCTTTGGTGCCGGGCAGGAAATCGGCGATGACGCTTTCGTCGATGGGCAGCGGCTGCATGTAGCCGGCCCATGCCCAGTTCGGCATCACCGGGCCGTCAACGTCGAGAATATCGGGCAGGTTGCCTGCAAGTGCGGCGGCAACGACCGAGTCGTTATAGGCGATTTGCGGAAAGCTTTCGATGGTGACGGACCAGTCGGACTGGCTTGCGTTGAAATCGCTGATGATCTGGTTGATGATATCGGCTTCAACCTGATTGCCGGCGCCGTGATACCACATGGTCAGTTCGGTCTGCGCCATCGCAGAGCCGCCCAGAATTGCGGCAAGCGCCACCCCGGACATGAGTTGCATCGTTTTCATCGTCATTATTCCTCCCTGACGAGTTTCAATGGATGTTGGGCAAGCCGTTCGGTGACGGAATTGCGCCAGTGGACAGGCCCCGTAACCAACTGGGGGCTGGAGTCTTCCCGGACTTCGCCGGAAATGAGCGCCAACAGCCGCTGTGCCGCGCGCGCGCCGATGGCGGCATAGGGCAGTTCGACTGTGGTCAGCGGCGGATAAAGCGTCTCGGCGATGATCCGGTAATTGTCATAGCCCGCGACCGAAACCTCGTCCGGCACCCGCAGCCCGCGCGAACGCAGGATGCCGTAAAGCTTGAGCGCCATCTTGTCATTGCCGCAGCAGAACACGGTCGGCGGTTCCGGCAGGCGCAGCATCCGGTCGATGGCATCATAAAGCAGCTGCGTCTCGCCCTCGGGGGCAAGCAGCTCGCAGGATTCGACCAGTTTGGGATCAAAGTCGATCCCCGCCTCGGCCAGCGCGTCACGGTAGCCCAATGTGCGCAGCCGCGTCGCATCGAGCCGGTCAAAGAGAGTGAGATAAGCGATGCGCCGATGCCCCGCCGTGATCAGCCGCGCGGTCAGGTCATGCATCCCGCGCCGGTCATCGGGCAGGATCGCCGGTATATTGTCGCGGCTGTAGCAATTGGCCAGCACGACGGGCGTATCGGCAGGAATGGGCGGCAGGGCCACCTCCTGATGATACTCGGCCACATAGATCAGCCCCTCGACCCGGTGACGCAAAAAGGTGTTGACCAACGCGGGCACATGATCGTTCTGGCCGCCGGTATCGGCAATCATCAGGGTCATGCGGCTGCGGGTCAGGGCCTGCTGAATCCCCTGCACGATGATGAGGTCAGGCAGGCCCGAGGGTCTGTTGTGATCGCCCGCAGTGCTGATGGCCCCGGTGATCAGCCCGATCAGCCCGGATTTGTTCGACCGCATCATCCGCGCCGCCGAGGACGGCACAAAACCCATTTCGGCAATCGCGGCCTGCACCGCCTCTCGGGTATGCGCCTTGACCGGCGCGTCGCCGTTCAGCACCCGGCTGACCGTCTTTGGTGATACACCCGCGCGGCGGGCGACATCATAGATCGTGGCCATGTTTCCCCCCGGATGACCCGCCCCCTCCAGAGCCGGTCCGAATCATGACATCGGTGTCATGACATCGGTGTCATAGGTCAGGTCGCCGATTCGGTCAACGGGTTTACGCGCAGGGCGGATGCGCCTTGGGGCCTCAAAATCGCTGTGGTCCCGGGCCCTGCTTGTGGTTTAGCTTGCGCGTCAATGCATTGGAGCGCGCGTCCCCATGTTGCCCGAACTCGTGATTTTTGACTGCGACGGTGTGCTGATCGACAGCGAACTGCTCTCCGGGCAGGTTCTGATTGCCGAGGCGGCGTTGCAAGGGGTGCCGCTGACCATCAGCTATGTGCGCGACCATTTCCTTGGCCGCAGCTTTCCCACCGTGGCACAGATCATCCGCGAACGCTTTGCCGTGACGCTGCCTGCCGATTTCGAGGCGCGCTACCGGGCGAGCTTGCTGGACCTGTTTCAGACCGCTCTCAAGCCGACACCGGGGCTGACTGACCTGCTCGACCGTTTGCACCTGCCCAAATGCGTGGCGACAAGTTCGAGCCCACCGCGTGTGGCGCGGTCACTCGCCATTACCGGGCTTGACCGCTATTTTCAGCGCGTATTCACCGCCAGTCAGGTGGCGCGCGGCAAACCGGCACCAGACCTGTTCTTGTTCGTGGCGGATCAGATGGGCGTGGACCCGGCCCGCTGTCTGGTGATCGAAGATAGCCGTCCGGGGATCAGCGCGGCACAGGCGGCGGGCATGCCGGTGCTGCTTTACACCGGGGGCAGCCATATGGCGGGGTTGGGGTTTGACACTACCCCCCCGGTGCAGGCATTTGAACATTGGCGCGACCTGCCACAGATGTTTCCCGGCCTGACCATGGATATGACCGCAGAGTGACCACCGGACGTTTTAACCCCGAGACAACCCGCCTCGACGATGCAGCCCGTGCCGGGTGGCTGTATTATGTGGCGGGCAACACGCAGGACGAAATTGCGCGCAAGTTGGGCGTGTCGCGTCAGACCGCACAGCGTCTGGTCGCGATGGCGGTGAGCGAGCGGTTGATCAAGGTGCGCCTTGACCATCCGATTGGCCGCTGCATGGACTTATCAGGCGCCTTGACCGATCTTTACGGGCTGCGCATCTGCGAGATTGTCCCCTCTGATCCCGACCGGCCCGACCTGCTGACCGGGGTGGCGATTGCGGCGGCGGCGGAGCTTGAGAAGGTGCTGAAATCACCCGAACCGCGCATCATCGCACTGGGCACGGGACGCGCGCTCAAGGCGACGGTGGAGCAATTATCCTCGATGGCCTGCCCGCAGCATTCGATCGTCTCGCTCTTGGGCAATATGATGTCGGACGGTTCTGCGACGCCCTACAATGCCACGATCCGCATGGCCGAACGCGTTGGCGCGCGGCATTATCCCTATCCTCTGCCGGTGCTGGCCCGCGACGCGGAAGAATTGAAAACCCTGCATGGGCAAGAGGCGGTGCGCAACACCATTGCACTTTGCGCCAATGCCGATTTCACCCTTGTCGGGGTCGGCCAACTGGACCGGTCCGCGCCGCTGGTGGTGGACGGTTTTGTGCCCCCAGCCGAGATGGACACGCTTGAGGCAGCGGGGGCCATCGGAGAGATAACAAGCTGGATCTATGATGCTGACGGTCGCGTGATAACCTGCGATTTCAACACCCGCGTCGCCTCTGCCCCGCTGCCGCGCGCCGCGGACCGGGATGTGGTCGCCGTGGCGGTGGGCGAGGCCAAGGTCAAGGCGATCCGCGCAGCGTTGCGCGGGCATCTGGTCAACGGGCTGATCACCAACGAGGCCACGGCGGAGTGGCTGCTGAAGGGCTGAACTCTTAAGCCCGCCCCCCAAAACGACCTTGTCGATGCTGTTGCCCAAAGAATGCGCGGCGTTGGAATACAGCGCTGCTGCACGGCACTGGCCACATAAATATAACCATAACAGTCGCTTAGTGATATGCCGCGCTGCGGCGTCGAACCCCTATTGACACGAATCGGTCGATGCCTGAATATTTGCCCACTACAATAGCATTTGCCCACGCGGGCAATAGGGAGGCTACAATGACATCGACTTTCCGCGCCCTTCTGGGCGCAACTGCGCTATGCGCAACAGCAGGGCTGGCCCTCGCTGAAAGCCATGCGAGCACCATCACCATTGCTACCGTCAACAACGGCGACATGATCCGCATGCAGGGCTTGACCGCCGAGTTCAACGCGCTGCACCCCGAGATCACGCTGGAGTGGGTCGTGCTCGAAGAGAACGTCCTGCGCCAGAACGTCACCACCGATATCGCCACCCGTGGTGGTCAGTATGACGTGATGACCATCGGCACCTATGAGGTTCCGATCTGGGGTGCGCAGGGCTGGCTCGCCTCGCTCAACGATTTGCCCGCCGAATGGGATATCGACGACATTCTGCCCGCGATCCGTGGCGGCCTGACCATCGATGGCGAGCTTTATGCAGCGCCCTTCTATGGCGAATCCTCGATGGTGATGTATCGCACCGACCTGATGGAAGCCGCCGGTCTGGAAATGCCTGACGCGCCGACATGGGAGTTCATCCGCACCGCCGCCGAGGCGATGACCGACAGCGACAACGAAATCTACGGCATCTGCCTGCGTGGCAAGGCCGGTTGGGGCGAAAACGGCGCCTTCCTGACCGCGATGTCCAATTCGTTCGGCGCGCGTTGGTTCGACGAAAACTGGCAGCCGCAGTTTGACAGCCCGCAGTGGGCCGCAACGCTCGACTTCTACCTCGACCTGATGACCAACTTTGGCCCTCCGGGCGCGTCGAACAACGGCTTCAACGAAAACCTGACACTGTTCCAGCAGGGCAAATGCGGCATGTGGATCGACGCCACTGTGGCGGCATCCTTTGTGACTGGCGCGGATTCGACCGTGGCCGACAGCGTGGGCTTTGCACTCGCCCCCGACAACGGTCTGGGCAAGCGCGGCAACTGGCTCTGGGCATGGTCGCTGGCCATTCCAGAAACCTCTGACTCCATCGATGCGGCCAAGATCTTTGTCGCATGGGCCACGTCCAAGGAATACACCGCCCTCGTCGCCGCCAACGAAGGCTGGGCCAACGTGCCGCCGGGGACCCGGACCTCGCTCTACGCGAACCCGGAATATCAGGCAGTTCCCTTTGCCCAGATGACGCTCGACTCGATCAACTCTGCCGATCCGACCAATCCGACCGTTGACCCGGTCCCCTATGTCGGCGTGCAGTTTGTGGCGATCCCCGAGTTTCAGGGCATCGGCACCGCAGTTGGTCAAGAGTTCTCTGCCGCACTCGCCGGTCAGAAAACCGCAGCCGAGGCGCTGGCTGCCGCGCAGGAACTGACTTTGCAGGAAATGACCAACGCCGGTTATATCCAGTAACATCGTCCGACGTGTGGCCGATCCCCTCCCGGATCGGCCACACTCTCCAGCGGGCACGGACCGGGCCATCCCGCCCCATCGCGGTGGTCCGGTCCTTTGCCCCAACGGCCAAGTCCCAAAATCACCGATCTTCCCCGGAGTGGAGCGAGCCATGTCAACCCAAGCCTCCCGGTCTGCTGCGCGCACCATGTTATCGCCAGCTGTCATACTGTTGCTGATATGGATGATCGTGCCGCTTGTCCTGACGCTCTATTTCTCGTTCCAGCGATATAATCTGCTGTATCCCGACCGGGCCGGGTTTGTCGGCTTGATGAATTACACCAATTTCGTCGCCACCCCCGCGTTTCTGACCGCCGTTATGAATACGCTTGTGCTGGTCCTGGGCGTCCTGATCGTCACCGTCGGGGGCGGCATATTGCTCGCCCTGCTGATCGATCAGCCGATCTGGGGTCAGGGCGTGGTGCGCATCCTTGTCATTGCGCCGTTCTTCATCATGCCCCCCGTCGCAGCGCTGGTGTGGAAGAACATGTTCATGAACCCGACCAACGGGCTATTCGCGGAATTGTTCAAGTTTTTCGGGCTGCAACCCTATGATTTCCTTGGGCAAGCCCCGCTCGCCTCGCTGATCCTGATCGTGGCATGGCAATGGCTGCCCTTTGCCACGCTGATCCTGCTGACCGCGCTGCAATCACTGTCGTCAGAGGAACTTGAAGCCGCCGAAATGGACGGCGCCCCGGCGATCAAGCGGTTCTGGTTCATCATGTTGCCGCATCTGGCCCGCGCGATCACCGTCGTGGTGCTGATCCAGACCATCTTTCTGCTCGCCGTGCTTGTCGAAATCCTCGTCACCACCAACGGCGGACCGGGCACGGCATCGACCACGCTTACATTCCTTGTCTACCGTGAAGCGATCCTTGATTCCGATGTCGGCTCCGCCGCCGCCGGTGGGGTTGTTGCTGTCGTGCTTGCCAATATCGTCGCCGTCTTTCTGATGCGCGCGATCGGCAAGAACCTTGACGCCTGAAGGAGCATCATCATGGCCCGCGCCGTCACCACCGGACAAAAGACGATCAACACAGTCGCCGCATGGGGCGTGGCGCTGCTCTTGTTCTTTCCGATCCTCTGGATGATCCTGACCAGCTTCAAATCCGAGGCCACGGCGGTGCTGTCGCCCCCGGTCTGGTTCTGGTTCGACTGGACCACCGAGAATTACGAATCCGTGCTGGAACAGGCCAATTACCTCCGCTTCTTCTGGAACTCCGTCATCATCGCGGTCGGATCGACGGCACTCGGCCTTGTCATCGCCGTGCCTGCGGCCTGGTCGATGGCCTTTGTGCCGGGGACGCGCACCAAAGACCTGCTGATGTGGATGCTCTCGACCAAGATGATGCCCGGCGTTGCCGTGCTGGTGCCGATCTACCTGATCTTTGTGCAATTCGGCCTGCTCGATACCCGTATCGGCCTTGTCGTCGTGCTGATGCTGATCAATCTGCCGATCATCATCTGGATGCTTTATACCTATTTCAAGGAAATCCCCGGCGAAATACTCGAGGCCGCGCGGATGGACGGTGCATCGCTGCGCTCTGAAATCCTGTTTGTGCTGCTGCCGATGGCGGTTCCCGGTATCGCCTCCACCATGCTGCTCAACATCATTCTGGCATGGAACGAGGCGTTCTGGACCATCACGCTCACCACTGTCGATGCCGCCCCGCTGACCAAGTTCATTTCGCGGTTTTCCAGCCCGCAGGGGCTTTTCTACGCCAAACTCAGCGCGGCCAGTACGATGGCCATCGCGCCAATCCTGATCATGGGCTGGTTCAGCCAGAAACAACTTGTCCGCGGCCTCACCTTTGGCGCTGTGAAGTAGGAGATCGACATGGGACAAATCACACTCTCACAAGTGACCAAGCGTTTCGGCGAAGTGTCGGTCATTCCGCCACTGGACCTGCGGATCGAAGAGGGCGAGTTCGTCGTCTTTGTCGGCCCCTCCGGCTGTGGCAAATCGACCCTTTTACGGCTGATTGCCGGGCTTGAGGATGTCTCGGATGGCAAGATCAGCATCGATGGCAAGGATGCCACCGGCGTGCCTCCGGCCAAGCGCGGGCTGGCGATGGTGTTTCAATCTTACGCGCTTTACCCGCATATGTCGGTGCGCAAGAACATCGCCTTTCCGCTGCGTATGGCGGGTCTGAGTCAGGCTGAACAGGATAAAAAGGTCAACGCGGCGGCCGCCGTGCTGAACCTCACCGCCTATATGGACCGCCGTCCCGGTCAGCTTTCGGGCGGTCAGCGGCAACGGGTCGCCATCGGGCGCGCCATCGTGCGCGAACCGGCGGCGCTCCTGTTCGACGAACCACTCTCGAACCTAGATGCAGCGCTGCGGGTCAATATGCGGCTGGAAATCAGCGAACTGCACAACAGCCTGAAAACCACGATGATCTATGTGACGCATGATCAGGTCGAAGCCATGACCATGGCCGACAAGATTGTAGTGCTGCAGGCGGGCAATATCGAACAGGTGGGATCGCCCCTCGACCTCTACCATTCCCCGCGCAATGTCTTTGTCGCCGGCTTCATCGGCAGCCCCAAGATGAACCTGATCACCGGGCCAGAGGCGGCAAAGCACGACGCCACCACCATCGGCATCCGTCCGGAACATATCGGGATTTCCGCGGCCGACGGGCTGTGGCGTGGCACCGTCGGCGTGTCTGAACATCTGGGGTCCGATACCTTCTTTCGGGTCAATGACACCGGTCTGGGCGACATGATTACCGTGCGCGCGGGCGGCGAAGTGGCTCTGCATCACGGTGACGCCATCTATCTGACGCCAGATATGACCAAACTGCACCGGTTCGACGAAGCAGGGCTGCGGGTATGAGGCTTGAGGGCAAGACTGCCATCATCACCGGCGCTGCGCGTGGCATCGGTTTTGCATTTGCGCAGGCCTATGTCCGCGAGGGCGCGCAAGTGGCGATTGCCGATATCAATCTTGCGGCGGCGCAGACGGCGGCAGCAAGTATCGGGCCAGAGGCGATCGCCCTGCATCTGGATGTGACCAATCAGGCCAGTATAGACACTTGTGTAACCGATGCCGTGACCCGGATGGGCGGTATCGACATCCTGATCAACAATGCCGCCCTGTTCGAGGCGGCACCGATCACCGACATCACCCGCGCCTCTTATGACAAGCTGTTTGCCGTCAATGTTGCTGGCACGCTCTTCATGCTGCAGGCCGTTACCAAGGCGATGATTGCGCGCGGGCAAGGCGGGCGGATCATCAACATGGCCTCGCAGGCCGGGCGGCGCGGCGAGGCGCTGGTCGGGGTCTACTGTGCGACCAAGGCGGCGGTAATCAGCCTGACGCAATCGGCGGGGCTGAACCTGATCGCGCACCGGATCAACGTCAACGCTATCGCCCCCGGCGTGGTGGATGGCGAACATTGGGACGGGGTCGACGCGCATTTTGCTCGGCTCGAAGGGCTGGCGCCCGGCGAAAAGAAACGTCAGGTCGGCGCCGCTGTCCCCTATGGCCGCATGGGCACAGCCGAGGATCTTACCGGCATGGCGATCTTTCTGGCCTCTGCCGAGGCCGAGTATATCGTGGCGCAGACCTACAACGTCGATGGCGGGAATTGGATGAACTGATGACAATTCCCCTGAACAGTGCCGCATTGGCCCATCTTCCGCCCGGCGTGGACGGCCCCGCATATGACCGCGCGGCGCTGTCCGGTGGCATCCTGCATATCGGGGTCGGCAATTTTCACCGGGCGCATATGGCCGTCTATCTCGACCGGCTGTTCGGGTTAGGTCAAGATCATGACTGGGCGATCATCGGGGCCGGCGTGCGTTCCGGCGATGCGGCAATGCGTGACAAGTTGGCGGCGCAAGACTGGCTTTCGACCGTGGTCGAGCTTGACCCCGCCGGGCTTTCGGCGCGCGTGATCGGGTCGATGATCGACTTTGTGCCCGTAGACGGCCCCGCTATCATCGCCCGCATGTCCGATCCGACGATCCGTATCGTGTCGCTCACCGTGACCGAGGGCGGCTATTTCATCGACGCCAAAACCGATGGATTCGACACTGAACATGCCGATATCGTCCATGATGCGGCACATCCCGCCGCGCCGCGCACTGCCTTTGGCATGATCCTCTGCGCGCTGCGCGCCCGCCGCGCTGCGGGACATGCTCCCTTTACCGTGCTCAGCTGCGATAACTTGCCCGAGAACGGGCACGTGACCCAAGGCACTGTGACCGGCCTCGCCTTGCTGTCGGACCCTGATTTTGCCGCATGGATCACGGCCAACGTCGCCTTTCCCAATTCGATGGTCGACTGCATCACCCCCGCAACCTCGGATCGGGAGCGTCAGATGGTGGCGGATATATTCGGACTGCAGGATGCCGCCCCCGTGGCCTGCGAGCCATTCCGGCAATGGGTACTCGAAGATCATTTTCCGACCGGACGCCCCGCGCTTGAGGCCGTCGGTGCGCAGTTCGTGCCCAATGTGGCGCAATTCGAGCTGATGAAGCTGCGGATACTTAACGGTGGTCATGCTGCCATCGCCTATTCCGGGGCGCTATTGGGCCATCATTTCGTGCATGACGCGATGGCCGATCGCCGGATTGCCGCTTGGCTTGATCATCTGACCCGGTCCGAGATCGTCGCGACGCTGGAGCCCATCCCCGGTGTCAGCTATGACGCCTATCGCGAAAAGATCGCGGAGCGGTTCAGCAACCCCGAAATCGGCGATACGATCCCGCGCCTCTGCTTGGACGGGTCGAACCGGCAGCCCAAGTTCATTCTCCCGGTTCTGCGCGATGCATTGGCAAAAAACAGTGCCTATCAAGGGCTTTGCCTCGAAGTAGCGCTCTGGTGCCGCTATTGCGCCGGCACGGACGAAGCTGGCAATGCGATCCAGCCGAATGATGACAATGCCGCCGATCTCAAGACGCGGGCCTTGGCCGCGCGCGACGATCCCGCTGCGTTCCTGTCGAATACAGTGGTCTTTGGCGATCTGGGCGCTGATGCCCGCTTTGCCAGCGCCTTTGGCAACCATTTGCATGCGCTCTGGTCGCGTGGGGTCGCAGCGGTTCTGGAGAATTACGTCAAGGGCTGATCGCCCAGATAGTCGCGCAGTACCGAGGGCGGATCGGCGAATATCTCCACTGTTGCAACGGGTTGCGCAGCCACGCCATCGGCCACAAGCATGACCGTCTCCGCGATGCGTCGCGCGTCGCGGGGGTCATGCGTGACCATGAGCAGCGTGCGCCCCTGCGCCGACAGCATTGACGCCGCCAAATCTAGCATCTCATCCTTCAGCCCCGGCCCGAGCGCGGCAAAAGGTTCGTCCAGCAGGACAAGCGGCCGACCACCCAACAAAACCCGCGCCAGCGCCGCCCGACTTTGTTGCCCACCCGACAAAGCGCCCGGTTTTCGTCCACTCAGGCCCGCCAATCCGACTTGCGCCAGAGCATCCTCGATCCGATCCGTTTCGTCACTATTCAGGCGCAAACTGGGCCGCAGCCCCAACCCGAGGTTCTGCGCGACCGTCAGATGAGGAAAGAGGTTATTGTCCTGAAACAGGATGCTGACCGGCCGCGCGGCTGGTGGCAGTGCTGTGATATCCTGCCCGCTCCAGACGATCCGCCCCGAAACCGGCATCAGAAATCCGGCAATCGCGGCGAGCAATGTCGATTTGCCGCCACCGGACGGCCCCATGACCGCAACCATCGCCCCGGTCGGCAGGCTCAGATCGGCGCGCAGCGTGAACGCGCCCAACTGCAAGTGCAGCCCCTCAAGTTGCAGCATGACCGCGCCCACCCCTGTCAAAGAGCCAGAACAGAGCCAGTGACAGCGCCAACAGCAAGAGCGCAGCCCCGGCTGCCGCTTGCATCTGATACGCTCCCATCAATCGATACATCGCCAGCGGCAGGGTTTCATTGTCCTGCGCTGCAAAGAGCGTGATCACCCCCAGATCTCCCATGCTGAGCGCAGCCGAGAGGCCAAGCGCAAAGCCGATCGGCTGGCGCAGGCGCGGCAGAATCACGATCCTGAGCCGCACCCAGCCACGCAGACCCAGCGCATCGGCGAGCCTGCCATAGCCGGATTCGACCCTATTCAGGCCTGGAACGATGACTCGCAACGCGAATGGCAAGCTTAGCGTCGCGTTGACCAGTGCTGTCACCGGCAGGGCGAGGCGCGCGGGATTTATCCAGAGGTAGAGGAGAAGAAATAGCCCGGTCCCCATCACCAGCGACGAGGCGGCGAGCGGCAGCGCACCGGCAAAGGCGGCGGGCAGCCCGCCCCGCAAGGCGAGGGCGAGCGCCATGGAGACGGTCAGAACCGCCGAAATCACAGCGACGATCAGCGAGCGCAGCGCAGCACTCCAGATCGACGGCGGCAGATCGAACAGCCCCGGCATCCCCCGGAGCACCACCATGCCAAGCGGAACCAGCAGGAAGAGCGCCGCAAGTCCAATCACCAGCGCATCAGTTGCCCGCGCCAACCGACCCGACACATCCCAGCGCATGATGCCCCGGTCGAGCCCGGTGCCAAAGCCTTCGGGCAGGCTGAGCCGATAGGCCACGGTTGCCGCAATCCCGCAGAGGCCGAATTGCACAAGCGCAAGCATTGCCGCGCGGCCAAGATCAAAGTCAAAACGCAGCGCCTGATAGATCGCCAGTTCCACCGTCGTCGCTCGCGGCCCGCCACCGAGCGTGAGGGCTACCGCGAAACTCGTCAGACAGATGAGAAACACCACCATCAGCGCGCCGGGCACCACGGCCCGCAGCATGGGCCATTCGAGCAGCGGCCCGACCGGCGCACCGAGTGAGGCCGCAAGTCGAAACCTTTCTGCCGGAATCGCGGCCCAACCTTGCAGGATCAGACGCACAGACAGCGGCAGGTTGAAGAACACATGCGCGACAAGAACCCCCTGCAGCCCATATATAGAGACTGTTTCTACCCCAAACCAAGCCAGTGTCGTGTTCAGAATCCCGTTGCGACCAAATACGGCTAGCAGCCCGATCACCGCCACGATCACCGGCAGTATAAAGGGTGCGCCCAGCAGCGTGATCAGCAACCCCCGGCCCCGAAACCGTCGCCGCGCCAGCGCGCGCGCCACCGGGATGGCGAGACCGACGGACAACAGAGCGGAAATCAACGCCTGCATCAGCGTGAACCGGATCGCAGCCAGATCGCCCGCGCCAAAGCCTGCGCCTTCGGCACGCAACGCTACAGCCAGCAATGACCCAAGCGTCACGCAAGCGACCAGCACCGCCGCAGCGGTGCCGGGCCAACGGGGCAACCCCCCCGCTATTGCGACAGCGCGGCGCGCCATTCCTCGAGCGCCATATCACGGATTTCGCTCACCTCTTCTGGCAACAAAAGCAGGCTCTGTATTGGCGTAATCAGCGTATCGAACCCTGCGGGCAATCCCTCTGCGCCGGTTACTGCAGGATACATCCAGTTGGTTGTCGGAATGACTGACTGAAATTCCTGACCGATCATGAAAGCCATGAAAGCGTCTGCCAACTCCGGCACGTCGGTTGCCGCAATCTTGCCCGCAACTTCGATCTGCAGGTAATGGCCTTCGGTAAAGGGCAGGGCCACCTTGGTTGCGTCATCCTCTGCGATCAGGTGATAGGCGGGCGAGGTGGTGTAGGACAGGACCAGATCCGCCTCTCCCTCCAGAAATAACCCGTAGGCCTCGGACCAGCCCGGTGTCACCGTGACGATATTGTCGGCAAGGCCTGCCCAGATGTCAGCGGCCTCGTCGACATAGGCGGTCTTGACCCAAAGCAGCAGACCCAGTCCGGGCGTCGACGAACGCGGGTCCTGAATCACGATTCTCAGTTCGCTCGCGGCCAGTTCGCGGAAATTTGAAGGCATTTCACCGCCCGCATTGCCGACAAAGGCGAACCAGCCCCAGTCAAAGGGCAGAAAGTCCGGATCGGTCCAGAACATCGGCACATCAAGCGTCGCCTCGATCCCGTGCGGCGCAAAAAGTCCGGTGCGCCGCGCGGCATCGGTCAGGTTGGTATCAAGACCGAGGACAATATCGGCTTCGGTCCGCGGTCCTTCGAGCAGGATGCGCGCCAGCAGCGACGCACCGTCGCCTGCACTGACGAATTGCAGGTCACAGCCGCATTCCGCCTCAAAAGCAGTCTCTATTGCAGGGCCTGGACCCCATTCGGTGACAAAGCTGTCATAGGTATAGACCGTCAAGACAGGTGTCTGGGCTTGCGCGCCAGCAGCGATCAGAGACAGTCCCGCGACAGTAACAAGATGGTTTCGCATTGGTTCATCCTTTCATGCGCCCGTTCTTATACGACACGGATGGGGGCATTGCGGATGAGCGCGTTACCTTCCCTCCGCCGGTATTAGCCGGTTCAGGTTCAACGGGTCCGCTTGCGCATCTCAGCCTGAACATTCAGGCCCCCCGAGGTAAGGATCAACATACACCGCCGCGACGGATTGACAAGTCACCCTTCCCGCAGCGGCCCCAAGCCGCTAGATGATGGACCAAAGGAGCCTGCCATGAGCATCAACACCTTCGGTCATCTGTTCCGGTTCACTTCCTGGGGCGAAAGCCATGGGCCTGCGCTGGGTGCGACTGTCGATGGCTGTCCGCCGGGCGTGCCGCTGGACCCCGCTATGGTCCAGCACTGGCTGGACAAGCGCCGCCCGGGCCAGAACAAGAACACCACGCAGCGGCAAGAGCCTGATGCGGTAGAGATCCTTTCCGGCGTCTATGAGGGCGTCACCACCGGCACCCCGATACAGTTGATGATCCGCAACATGGATCAGCGGTCCAAGGATTATGGCGATATTGCCGAGACATTCCGCCCCGGTCATGCCGATATCACCTATCATCAGAAATACGGGGTCCGCGATCCGCGTGGCGGTGGCCGGTCGTCAGCCCGCGAAACAGCGGCGCGCGTTGCGGCGGGTGGTGTCGCGCGCGAGGCGATCAAAGCGCTGGCGCCGGGCGTGATGATCAAGGGCTACATGATCCAGATGGGTCCAAAGACCATCGACCGCAGCCGCTTTGACTGGGACGCGATCGACCAGAACGACTTCTGGTGCCCCGATGCGGCGGTTGCGGCACAGTGGGAGGATTACCTCGATTTCCTGCGCCGCAAGGATCACAACTCGGTCGGCGCCATTGTCGAAGTGGTGGCGCGCGGTGTGCCTGCTGGGATCGGTGCGCCGGTTTACGGCAAGTTGGACACTGATCTGGCCGCAGCGATGATGTCGATCAACGCGGTCAAAGGGGTCGAGATCGGCGATGGCATGGCCGTGGCCAGCCTCACCGGACGCGACAATGCCGATGAGATATTCATGGGGAACGACGGGCTGCCCAGCTACAGTTCGAACCATGCGGGGGGGATTCTGGGTGGGATCAGCACTGGACAGGATATCGTCGTCCGCTTTGCGGTCAAACCGACCTCGTCAATCCTGTCGCCGCGTCAGTCGATCCGCCGCGATGGCACACCGTTTGAAGTGGTTACCAAGGGCCGCCATGACCCCTGCGTCGGCATCCGCGCGGTGCCAGTGGGCGAGGCGATGATGGCCTGCGTCATCCTTGACCATATCCTGCTGGACCGTGGACAGACGGGCGGGGTGCGGGGTCAGATCGGCTAAGTCTGCATCTTCGAAACGCCGCCAAAAGGCCGCGCTGGATTTCAGCGCGGCCCTGCAATTCTGTGTCTGAATGGCCGATTAGAGACTAATCAGAGCCAGTAGTAGGGTGCGCCGTAGTGGGCATAGGTGTCTTCTTCCCACTTGCGGTCATTTTGCCAGTTGTCGGAGCGCGCGGGTGCGGATTCGAGCTGCTCCTGCGTGATGCCGGTGACATAGCCGCCCAGCGATGTGTCATAGCGCAGCGATTGCCACGGGATCGAATAGTGATCCTGACCCATCCCCAGAAATCCGCCGAAACCCATCACTGCATAGGCGATCTTGCCGCTGTTCTTGTCGATCACAAGGTGGTCGATCGACCCCACGTGCGCGCCACCCGCGCCATAGACTTCGGTACCGTTCACTTGGTCGGAGGTGATCATATTGCTACTGACATGGTCGACCATTGTTCTCTCCTCTGCGTCGTTTTGACGGGGTGAAAACAAGCGGGACAGGAATAGGTTCCAATACACGCGCAGGCCCTGCGCCGGTCGTCGGGTCAAGAAGTCGTGTGCAGCGGTCGCTGTTTGGACAGTTGCACCGCCAGAATCCCCGCAGCGACAATGACCACGCCCAACACATCGATAACACTCAGCCGCTCTCCCAGCAGCATGGCGGCGATGGCGACGCCAAAGAACGGATTGAGGAAATGATATGTCGCGGCGCGCACCGCACCGATCCGCCCGACCAGCATGAACCAGATCAGCGTGGCGGCCAGCCCCGGCACGAACACGGTATAGGCAAAGGCGATCCCAAGGTGCCAGTGCCAGATCACGGTCTGATCCTCGACCCACAGTGCGACAGGCCAAAGCGCGGCAGAGCCCACGAGCATCTGCAACCCGACCACCATCAGCAGATTGCCGCCCGACGTGGCACCGCGCAGCGCCAGTGTCGCCACGCTCAGCGATATGACCCCGAGGATGCAGAACACCAGGCCCGTCAGATCGACCCCGCCCTGCAACCGCCCGCCCATGATCAGCATCACGCCGATCATCCCTGCAATCAGCCCGGCGACCCCCAACAGCGGCAGCCGGTCCCGGAACACCAGCCATCCCGCCACAGCGACCAGCAGCGGCATGGTCGAGGCGATGATGGCGGCCAGCGATGCCTCGATCCATTGCATCGCCACGAAATAGAACCCGAGGTAGAGGGCGTTCTGACAGATGCCGAACACCACTACCGCGCGCCATTGCGCCCGATTGAGCCGCGCCGACTGGCCCAGCGCCCATGCGATGCCGATGCCGATCAGGCCAGAGATCAGAAACCGCAGCGCCAGCGCCGAAATCGGCGGTGCATAGGCTACAACCACACGGGCCGAGCTAAAGGCCGATGACCAGATCAGCGCGAAAGTCAGGCCCATCAGCAGGGCGCGCAGGTCCATATCTTAGCCTGTCCAAGCAAAAGGGCCGCCGTTGCGGGCGACCCTTTCGGTATTGCAAGACCGGTGCAAGGCTTAGCCGTTGACCGAATCCTTGAGCGCCTTGGCGATCGTGACCTTGACCACCTTGTCGCTTTCCTTCTTGATCTGCTCGCCGGTGGCGGGGTTACGCACCATCCGCTCGGGCCGCTCGCGGCAATAGATCTTGCCAACGCCGGGCAAGGTCACGGCACCGCCGCCTGCCACTTCGCGGGTGATCACCGTCACCAAGGCGTCGAGCGCGGCACCAGCGGTTTTCTTGTCGCTGCCTGCGGCCTCGGCCAGGGCGGTGACGAGCTGCGCCTTGGTCATCTGTGCTTTTGCCATCTCTGGTCTCCTCTTGATGCTCGAAATTAGGGGCCCTGTCCCGCAATCTCACGGTATGTTGTCTAGAACCACAACGAATTGTGGCGCAATGCAAGGGGAAATCATCCTGTATGGGCCAGATTCGGCGCAATCACAGAAAAGCCGTCTCCTCAAAGCTACGCAACTTCCGGCTGTGGATGCGTTCCAGCGGCATTTCGCGCAAGCTTTCCATCGCCCTGATCCCGATCTTGAGATGTCGCGCCACCTGCGTCTTGTAGAAATCTGATGCCATGCCGGGCAATTTCAACTCGCCATGCAGCGGTTTGTCACTGACGCACAGCAATGTGCCATAGGGGACACGGAACCGGAAGCCGTTGGCCGCAATCGTCGCACTCTCCATATCCAGCGCAATGGCGCGCGATTGTGACAGGCGCTGCACTGGCCCGCTCTGGTCGCGCAGCTCCCAGTTTCGGTTGTCGATGGTGGCGACGGTGCCGGTGCGCATGATCCGTTTCAATTCGAACCCGTCAAGCTCGGTCACATCGGCCACCGCCCGCTCAAGTGCGATCTGAATCTCGGCCAGCGCCGGGATCGGCACCCAGACCGGCAGATCGGCGTCAAGCACGTGATCCTCGCGCAGATAGGCATGGGCGAGCACAAAATCGCCCAGCCGCTGCGAATTGCGCAACCCGGCGCAATGCCCCACCATCAGCCAGGCATGCGGGCGCAGCACGGCGATATGGTCGGTCGCGGTCTTTGCGTTCGACGGGCCGACGCCGATATTCACCAGCGTGATCCCCTGCCCATCGCTGCGCTTCAGGTGATAGGTCGGCATCTGCGGCAACTTGGCCGGCACCGGCATCGACGCATCCGACGTCTCGATGATCGTATTGCCCGGCCCGACAAAGGCGACATAGCCCGAGTCTGGATCGGCAAGCATCTGGCGGCCATAGGATTCGAACTCGTCGACATAGAACTGATAGTTGGTGAACAGGACATGGTTCTGAAAATGGTCCGGTTCGGTCGCGGTGTAATGCGACAGGCGGGCCAGCGAATAATCGATCCGTTGCGCGGTAAACGGTGCCAGCGGATGCGCGCCGTCGGGGTAAACAAAGCCGTTGCCATTGACGATGTCGTCATGCGTCGTGCTCAGGTCCGGCACATCAAAGATGTCGCGCAGGGTAAAGTCCATCGCGCCCTCTTGCGGCACGGTCACGGCGGCATCATTGGCCACGGCAAAATGCACAGGCATTGGGGTAGATGAGGCACCGATAATGACCGGCACACCGTGGTTCTGCACCAGTAGCCTGATCTGCTGTTCCAGATAATTGCCAAACAGCACCGGGCGCGTGATCGTGGTGGCATAGGTGCCGGGGCCTGCCACATGACCAAAGGACAGCCGGCTGTCGGTCAGGGCAAAGCTGGTCGTGGACAGGCGGATTTCGGGGTAATAGGCGCGATACCGCGAGGCGGGCTTGCCTGACCGGATCGCCGCGCTGAACTGCGTCACCAAGAACTCGGAGGCGATGTCATAGAGCTCTTTGAGCCGCGCCACAGCCAGCGCCGCATCGGTAAAGGCCTCAGGCTCGGGCAGAGCCGGGCTGACAATGGCCAAATTCGGGTCGGCGTTCATGCGTTATCCTCAAAGAGACTGGTGATTTCAAATCTGGTCACGTCGACCAGCCCCATATCAGAAATCCGCAGCTCGGGAATAACAACCAGCGCGAGGAGGGAATGCTGCATATAAGCGTTGTTCAACGTGCAGCCACAGTCAATCATCGCCTGCACCATGGCCGCAGCGCCTGCGGCGACCTCTGCTGCAGGACTGTCTGACATCAGCCCGGCGATGAGCAGTTTGACCAGCGCAATCTCGGCCCCGTCCTTCCAGACCGTGACCCCGCCACCGACCTCACCCAGACGGTTCGCCGCCAGCGCCATCATCGCGCGCGAGGTGCCGACCACGATCATGTGGTGACTGTCATGCGCCACGGTCGATGCGATGGCCATCTCGCCACTATAGCCAAAGCCCGAGACAAAACCGTTGACCACCGCTCCGGTCGCCCGGTGTCGTTCGACCAGCGCGATCTGACAAACCTCTCCCGTCGCCTGCACCCGGCCTTCGGTGACGGGCAGTTCAAAGGTCAGCGCCTTGGTCGGTGCCTGATTTTCGACCACACCAATCACCTTGGCGCGCACGGCATTGGCCCCCTTCGGTGCGGCAATCTCAAAATCCGTGGCTTGCAACACCTTGCCCAGCCGCACGGTCTGCCGGGCATCATCGGGCCAATCGTAATGCGGGCAAGCAACCGTTATCTTGCCATCCAGCGCCACGGTGACGCCGCGCGCAATCACCCGCTCGATCGGCAGGCTGACCAGATCAGAGGTCAGGATCAGATCCGCCCGCCGCCCCGGCGCGATAGAGCCAAGCTCACGCTCAAGTCCGAAATGCGTGGCGGTATTGATCGTGGCCATCTGCAAGGCAATCAGCGGGTCACAGCCACAGGCAATCGCATGGCGCACCACCCGGTTCATATGACCCTCATAGACCAGCGTGCCGGAATGGCAGTCGTCGGTACACAGAATGAAATTGCGCGGATCAAGGCCACGCTGCGTAATCGCGGTGATCTGGCTTTCAACATCATACCAGGCCGAGCCAAGGCGGAGCATTGACCGCATCCCCTGACGCGCCCGCGCAATCGCATCGGCCTCTGCCGTGCCCTCATGGTCATCCGCCGGGCCACCTGCGGCATAGGCATGAAAGCCGATCCCGCGGTCCGGGCTGGCATAGTGCCCACCCACGGTCTTGCCTGCGCGCATCGTGGCGGCCATCTCGGCCAGCATCTGACTGTCGCCATTGATGACGCCGGGGTAATTCATCATCTCGCCCAGCCCGATGATACCGGGCCATGTCATTGCCTCAGCCACATCTTCAGGGCCAATCTCGAACCCGGTGGTTTCCAGTCCGGGGGCAGAAGGGGCGCAGCTTGGCATCTGGGTAAAGATATTGACCGGCTGCATCAGCGCCTCGTCATGCATCATGCGGACACCGCGCAGGCCCAACACATTGGCAATCTCATGCGGGTCGGTAAACATCGTGGTCGTGCCATGAGGAATGACAGCAGCGGCAAATTCGGCAGGGGTGAGCATGCCGCTTTCGATATGCATATGCCCGTCGCACAGACCGGGGATCAGATAACGGCCATCGGCCTCGATCACCTCCGTATCGGGACCGATGCAATGGCGCGCGTCCGGACCGACATAGGCGAAACGGCCATCGGCGATCGCCACCTGCCAGCCATCAAGGATCTCGCGGCTCTGCACATTGACGAGCCTGCCACCACGGATGACAGTATCTGCGGCCGAGCGGCCAGCAGCCACAGCGACAAGACGGGGGGCGCTTTCGGCCCATGATTTCAGGTGATGTTCCATATCCTATTTGCTCCAAGCATCAGGGGGCGCGCAAGCCCCCGCTATATTGACTGGATTTTCAAAATACGGCGCTGTCAATTTTCAAGTGTCGGATTCGGGCTAGCTCTTGCCGGAATCAACATGCTCTTATCGCCGCCAAACGGGGAGCACGCATGCATTACGGGTTAAGCGACGAACATCAGATGATCGCGGAAACCGTCCGCAGCTTTGTCGAGAACGAAATCTATCCGCACGAAACCCTTGTCGAACAACTAGGGCATGTCCCCGCCGAGATCGGGGCAGAGATCAAACGCAAAACGCGCGAGCTCGGCTTCTACGCCTGCAACTTCCCTGAAGCAGTCGGCGGTGCCGGACTCGGGCATCTGGAATTCGCGCTGGTCGAGCGTGAACTCGGACGCGGCTCCATGGCGCTGACGCATTTCTTTGGGCGGCCGCAGAATATCCTGATGGCCTGCGCCGGAGAACAGATCGAGCGTTACCTGTTGCCCGCCGTGCGCGGCGAGCGGATGGACGCCTTGGCAATGACCGAACCCGGGGCCGGGTCCGACGTGCGGGGTATGACCTGCACCGCAAGGCGCGATGGCGGCGACTGGGTGGCAAACGGGACCAAACATTTCATCTCGGGCGCCGAACACGCCGATTTCGTCATCGTGTTCATGGCAACGGGCGAAGATGCGACGCCCAAGGGGCCTAAAAAGCGGATCACCGCCTTTATCGTGGATCGCGGCACCCCGGGTTTCACGATCCGCGACGGATACAAATCCGTGAGCCACCGGGGCTACAAGAACATGATCCTCGAATTCGACGATTGCCGCCTCTCTGATGCGCAGGTGCTCGGCGCGGTGGATTCAGGCTTCGAGGTGATGAACACTTGGCTCTATGCCACGCGGATCACCGTCGCCACCATGTGCGTCGGCCGGGCGCGGCGGGTGTTCGACTACGCACTCGACTATGCGGCGACGCGCGAACAGTTCGGGCAAAAGATCGGCAAGTTTCAGGGGGTCAGCTTTCAACTCGCCGATATGATCACCGAGATTGACGCCGCCGACCTGCTGACACTGGCCGCTGCCGACCGGCTCGACCGCAGCCTGCCCGCCAACCGCGAAATCGCCAGCGCCAAACTCTACGCCTCCGAAATGCTGGCGCGGGTGACGGATGCGGCGATCCAGTTGCATGGCGGGATGGGGCTGATGGACGACTATCCGCTGGAACGGTTCTGGCGCGATGCAAGGGTCGAACGGATCTGGGACGGAACCTCCGAAATCCAGCGCCACATCATCAGCCGCGACTTGCTCCGCGCGCTGGGGGCATGATCGGCCGGGGCCTGCGGCGCGAGTATTTGTGCCAGCCTGAAACTGACAGTGCGAAAGAGTTGTGAGCGTGGATTTCATTCTGGCACAAATACTCCCTTCTGCTTGGGCTTCCTTTACCGGAGCGCGGACATGACCCGTGATCTTTCCCGACTGCTGCGCCCCCGCTCCATCGCCGTGATCGGCGGCGGCGCCTGGTGCGCCGCTGTCATCAGCCAGTTGCACAAGTCAGGCTTTGCCGGGCCGGTCTGGCCGGTACATCCCAAAGCGACCGAAATCGGCGGCCTCAGTGCCTATTCCAGCCTCTCCGCCCTACCCCAAGCTCCCGATGCCGCCTTTATCGGGATCAACCGCGAGGCGACTGTGGGCGCCGTGGCCGAGCTTTCGCGCCTCAGCGCGGGCGGTGCTGTCTGTTTCGCGGCGGGCTTTGCCGAGGTGGCGGACGGGGTAACGCTCAATGACGCGCTGCTTGCTGCTGCCGGTCAGATGCCGATCCTTGGCCCCAACTGCTACGGTATGATCAACGCGCTCGACGGGGCGCTCTTGTGGCCGGATCAGCATGGATGTCTACCGGTGGAGCGCGGCGTGGCGATCCTGACCCAATCCTCGAATATCGCCATCAACATTACGATGCAGGCCCGCGCCCTGCCCATTGCCTATGTCATCACCTGCGGCAATCAGGCTCAGACCACGCAGGCGCAAATCGCGCTGGGCCTGCTCGACGATCCACGCGTAACCGCGATCGGGCTACATGTCGAAGGCTTTGGCAATACTGCCGACTGGCAGGCGCTCGCCCGCAAGGCGCGAGACAAGTCTATTCCGCTGATCGCGATCAAGGTTGGGCGGTCGGCGCAGGCGCAGAGTGCGGCCATCACGCATACAGCCTCGCTCGCCGGGGGTGATGCGGGGGCGCAGGCGCTGCTCGACCGGCTTGGGATCGCGCGGGTGAACGACCTGCCCACGTTCCTCGAGACGCTGAAACTGTTACATGTCACCGGCCCGCTTCCCTCGAACCGGATCGCGACCGTCTCCTGCTCCGGTGGCGAGGCATCGCTGGCCGCCGATACCGCGCATGGCCGCGACCTCAGTTTTCCCCCGCTCAACCCACGCCAGACCGCCGACCTTTTTGCGGCACTCGGCCCCAAGGTCGCGTTGGCCAATCCGCTCGATTACCACACCTATATCTGGCGTGACACGGCGCGCATGACCGACACGTTTTCCGCCATGATAGACCCTGATCTCGCGCTGACCCTGCTGATCGTGGACTTTCCCCGCGCCGACCGCTGCGACCCTGATGACTGGGAATGCACCATTGCTGCAGCACTGGCCGCCCGCGCCCGGACCGGCGGTAATCTCGCCATGGTGGCGAGCTTGCCGGAACTGATGCCCGAGGACGTCGCCGCGCGTCTGATGGGGGGCGGCGTGGTGCCGCTCAACGGTTTGACCGAAGCAATTGCCGCAGCAGAGGCCGCGCAGCGCCGCAGTCTGATCGATCTGGACCTTGACCTCGCGCTGCCTGCCCACATCGGCGCCACTGTGACTTTGACCGAGGCTGAAGCAAAGGCTGAGTTGGCCGTTCACGGTCTGCCCGTGCCGCAAAACCGCCGTGCCGCGACGGCCGATCTGGTCGCAGCGGCGGCAACTGATCTGCCTGCGCCCTATGTCCTCAAGGGTGAGGGCTTTGCGCATAAATCCGAGGCGGGGGCCGTGATCCTGAACCTGCCGGACCTGCAATCAGTCTCTGTTGCGGCCCAATCGATGCTTGCGCCGTCATATCTCGTCGAGGAAATGATCGACGGCACGGTTGCTGAACTGCTTATCGGGGTGCTGCATGACCCGGCACATGGTCTGGTCCTGACGCTGGCTGCCGGCGGCGTGCTGACCGAGCTGCTCTCGGACTCCGTCTCGCTCCTGCTGCCGACCAGTGAGAATAGCGTGAAACAGGCTCTGTTCCGGCTCAAATGCGCCCCTTTGTTCTATGGTTTTCGGGGTCGACCAGCCGCCGATATAACGGCAGTCCTTCATGCAATCCGAGCGGTTCAGGACTATGCCCTTGCCAACCGTAGTGTGTTGGCCGAAGTCGAGATCAACCCGCTGCTCTGCACCCCAACCCGCGCCGTCGCTGCCGATGCCCTGATCAGGAGAGCCCGATGAGCCTTGAAAACCCGATAAGCACCCGCCGCGAAGGCGCAATTCTAGAGGTGACGCTCGACCGGCCCAAGGCCAATGCCATTGACCTCGCCACCAGCCGGATCATGGGCCAGACCTTTCGCGAATTCCGAGATGACGCGAGCCTGCGGGTCTGCATCCTGCGCGCCGAGGGGGATAAATTCTTTTGCCCCGGCTGGGATCTCAAGGCAGCGGCGGGCGGCGAAGCTGTGGATGGCGATGTTGGCATCGGCGGCTTTGGGGGCCTTCAGGAACTGCCCAACCTGAATAAACCGGTGATCTGTGCCGTGAACGGAATCTGCTGCGGCGGTGGTCTTGAACTCGCGCTGTCATGCGATCTGATCCTCGCCTCCGACAACGCCACCTTTGCGCTGCCCGAGATCCGCTCTGGCACGGTCGCGGATGCGGCGAGCATCAAGCTGCCCAAACGCATCCCCTATCACGTCGCGATGGACCTGCTCCTGACCGGGCGCTGGTTTGACGCGAAAGAGGCTCTGCAATGGGGGATTATCAAGGAAATCACCACGCCTGCCGATTTGTTGGACAAGGTCTGGGCGCTGGCCCGACTGCTCGAATCCGGCCCGCCGCTCGTGCAGGCCGCGATCAAGGAAGTGGTCCGCGAGGCCGAGAATATGCGGTTTCAGGACGCTCTCAGCCGGATCACCAAGCGGCAGTTTCCGACTGTCGACAGGCTCTATTCCAGCGAGGATCAGCTTGAAGGGGCACGCGCCTTTACCGAAAAACGCGATCCGGTCTGGAAGGGAAAATGACAGCCACGCTCCTGTCCTTCGGGCATGGCTATTCGGCCCGTGCGTTGGGACGTTTGCTGTTGCCGCAGGGGTGGCGGGTCATCGGCACCACCCGTTCGCATGACAAGGCAGCGGAACTTTGCGCAGAGGGCACGCATCCGCTGGTCTGGCCCGGTACGGCCAACATCAGCCCTGCACTCGACATCGCCACACATCTGCTGATTTCCGCAGCACCGGATGAGGACGGTGACCCGGTGTTGCGCCTGCTCAGAGACGCAATTACCAGTCGCGCCGGACAGTTTCACTGGGTCGGCTATCTGTCCACCACCGGGGTTTATGGCGATCACGACGGCAACTGGGTCGATGAGAACAGCCCGCTGACCCCCGCCACCAAGCGTGGGCAGGCACGTGTGGCAGCAGAGGCGGAATGGGCAGCGATCCCCGGCCTGCCGCTGCACATCTTTCGACTCGCGGGGATCTATGGCCCCGGGCGCGGCCCGTTTGAGAAGATCAGGCAAGGCACGGCGCGGCGGATCATCAAACCGGGACAGGTGTTCAGCCGTACCCATGTCGCTGATATTGCTCAGGTGCTCGCTGCCTCCATCGCGCGGCCCAATCCCGGCGCCGCCTATAATGTCTGCGACGATGACCCGGCCCCGCCCGAAGACGTGATCGCCCATGCCGCCCATCTGCTGGGCCTGCCCATGCCCCCGGCCGAAGATTACGCCACCGCGGAAATGAGCCCGATGGCGCGCAGTTTCTATGCGGAGAGCAAGAAGGTGCGCAACGACCGGATCAAATCTGAACTGGGCGTTCGTCTGCTTTACCCGGACTATCGCGCCGGCCTCGCAGCGCTCTTGGAGGCGCCCTGATTAGCGGCTATTACGAGACATCGGGGTTCTGCCCTCCCTATTTTCAGCATCAGATCGGTCCATGATGTCATTTCGTCTGCAACTCGCCGAATTCGTCGAAAGCAAGAATATCCGGAACTTCATCATCGGCGTGATTATCTTCAACGCGCTGCTTCTCGGGCTCGAGACATCGCGCACCGTCATGAGTTTTGCCGGCGGTCTGGTGCATCTGCTGGACAAGATCTGTCTGGGGATCTTTGTGATGGAACTGGCCGCCAAACTCTTTGGCTTGGGGCCAAGGTTCTTTCGCAGCGGCTGGAACATTTTCGACTTCATCATCGTCGGCATATCGCTCACGCCCGGGGCGCAGGGCCTTTCGGTGCTGCGGGCTTTGCGGGTCTTGCGGATTTTGCGCGTCGTTTCGGTGGCGCCGCGCCTGCGCCGGGTGGTCGAAGGGTTCCTGCTGGCCCTGCCGGGCATGGGCTCGGTGTTCCTGCTGATGGCGATCATCTATTACATCGGCGCGGTCATGGCGACGACGCTCTTTGCCGCCAGCTTTCCCCAATGGTTCGGCACATTGGGCAGCTCGGCCTATTCGCTCTTTCAGATCATGACACTGGAAAGCTGGTCGATGGGGATCGTGCGCCCGGTGATGGAGGTGTATCCCTACGCTTGGGCCTTCTTTGTCCCCTTCATCATGATGACCACCTTCGCCGTGGTGAACCTGCTTGTCGGTCTGATCGTGAACTCGATGCAAGAGGCCCATGGCGAAGAAAGCGCCGCGGCCACGGACAGTTACCGCGAAACGGTGATGGCCCGGCTGGAGGCGATCGAAAAGATGCTGAACGAGAAGCAAGGGTAGCCGGCGCCTACGCCCGCTTCCCCATCACCCCGACCCCCAGAACCGACAGCACCTTGGCCTCGATATCTGCCGCCTGCAGTCCGGCGTTGGCATACATCGCCTCCGGGCTTGCGTGGTCGATGAAGGTGTCAGGCAGGCACATGGACCGGAACTTTATCCCGCTGTCGAACACGCCCTCTTCTGCCAGCAGTTGCGCCACATGGCTGCCAAAGCCGCCAACGGCGCCCTCTTCGATGGTGATCAGCGCCTCATGCCCGCGCGCCAGCCGCAGGATCAGGTCGCGGTCCAGCGGTTTGGCAAAGCGGGCGTCGGCGACGGTCGGGCGCAGCCCGCGTGCCTCCAGCGCCTCGGCGGCGATCATCACTTCGGACAGACGGGTGCCGAATGACAGGATGGCGACCCGCTTGCCTTCCTGAATCGTCCGGCCCTTGCCGATCTCCAATGGCAAGGGGTTGACCGGCATCTCGACCCCGACCCCCTCACCGCGCGGAAACCGGAACGCAATAGGGCCATCGTCATGCGCCGCCGCCGTGGCCACCATACGCACTAGTTCCGCCTCGTCCGCCGCCGCCATCACCACGAAACCCGGCAGATTGGCAAGGTAGGCCACATCGAATGCCCCCGCATGCGTAGCCCCGTCCGCGCCAACCAGCCCGGCGCGGTCGATGGCAAATCGCACAGGCAACCGCTGGATCGCCACGTCATGCACGACCTGATCGTAACCACGCTGCAGAAACGTCGAATAGATCGCGCAAAACGGTCGCATCCCCCCGGCGGCCAGTGCAGCGGAAAACGTCACCGCATGTTGTTCGGCAATGCCTACGTCAAAACAGCGCGACGCATAACGCTCCATGAACTTTGACAGGCCGGTGCCATCCGGCATCGCGGCGGTCACGGCACAGATACGCGGGTCATGTGCGGCATGGGCCAGCAGCGCCTCGGCAAAGACATTCGTGTACGAAGGCGCGTTAGACGGAGCCTTTTTCTGCTCGCCGGTCAGCACGTTGAATTTGGCCGTCGCATGACCCTTGTCGCGCGCGGCCTCTGCCGGGCCATAACCACGGCCCTTTTTGGTCAGGGCATGGATCAGGATCGGCCCCTGCGCGCGGGCCTTCACGGTGCGCAACACCGCCAGCAACTGTTCCATATCATGCCCGTCAATCGGGCCGAGGTAGGAGAACCCCAACTCCTCGAACAACGTCCCCCCCACGGTCATATGCTTGAGCATATCCTTGGCGCGTTTCGCGCCTTCGCGGAACGGTTCGGGCAGCAGCGACACGGCACCCTTGGCCGCGGCTTTCAACTCCTGAAACGGGTCCCCGGCATAAAGGCGCGACAGGTAAGACGACATCGCGCCCACCGGCGGGGCGATGCTCATCTCGTTATCGTTCAGGATCACGATCAGACGTTTCTTCAGATGGCCCGCGTTGTTCATCGCCTCATAGGCCATGCCGGCGGACATCGAGCCATCGCCGATGACAGCGATACAATCGCCAATCCCATGCTCCGGTGCGCCACCCAGATCGCGGGCCACGGCAAAGCCCAGCGCGGCAGAAATCGAGGTGCTGGAATGCGCCGCACCAAACGGATCATAGGGGCTCTCGGCCCGTTTGGTAAAACCGGACAGCCCGCCCTCGGCGCGCAGGGTGCGGATGCGGTCGCGCCTGCCGGTCAATATCTTGTGCGGGTAACATTGATGACCCACGTCCCAGATGATCTTGTCGCGCGGCGCGTCGAACACCGCATGCAGCGCTACGGTCAACTCGACCACACCCAGACCGGCACCCAGATGGCCGCCGGTGACGGACACCGCCGAAATCGTCTCCGCCCGCACCTCATCGGCCAGACGGCGCAGTTCGGCGTCAGACAGCCCCTTCATATCGGCAGGCACATGCACCCGGTCGAGCAGCGGCGTATGGGGGCGATCGGTCATCACTCTGTCCTGTTCAATTCCGGCGCGCGATAACAAAGCGGGCGGCTTCGCGCAACGTCTCGGCGTCGTCACCATAGTCAGATAGCGCGGCGCAAGCCGTCTCAACCAATTCCTTCGCGCGGCGCTTTGCCTCATTCAGACCAAGAAGCGAGACAAAGGTGGCCTTGCCCGCCTGCGCATCCTTGCCCACGGCCTTGCCCATGCTGGCAACATCGCCCTCAACATCAAGCACATCATCGGCAATCTGAAACGCAAGGCCCAGCGCCTCGCCATAGTGCTCGAATGGCAGGGTGTCGGACGCGACCATGCGCGCGCCGGCCATTGCCGACCAGCGTAGCAGCGCCCCGGTCTTGCCCGCCTGCAACAGCGTAATCTGGGTCAGGCTCAGCGGCACCGGCGCGGTTTCAGCGGCAATATCAGCCGCCTGACCGCCGACCATGCCCCGGACACCCGCGGCAATCGCCAGCTTTTGCAGCAATTCGACCCGCTCCGCCGGACCACAACCGGTCTGCGCCACCAGCTGAAACGCCAGCGCCTGCAACGCATCCCCGGCAAGGACAGCCGTCGCCTCGTCCCATTTGCGATGCACGGTCGGTCGACCCCGGCGCAGGTCATCGTCATCCATGCAGGGCAAATCGTCATGGATCAGGCTATAGGCATGCAGCGCCTCAATCCCGGCCGCGGCGGGGGCGGCGCGATAGGGGGCGATGCCATGCAACCGGGCTGTCTCCAACACCAGAAACCCGCGCAACCCCTTGCCACCTTCGCCGGCATATTTCATCGCCTGCGCCACCGGACCAGAGACGCCGTGCAAGGCAAAATCCAACTGACTGGCCACCGCCCGCCCGGCTGCAACCAGCGCGAGGTCGAGCGGCTGCCGGTCGAGCATTTCCAGCGATTCCACCCGAAAGCTGTCCGTCATCCCGCGTCCAGCGGCACCGTGCCGGTGGGCGTGCCATCCTGTGCCAACGTGATCCTGGCCACTTTCTCCTCGGCCTCCGACAGCTTCTTCTCGCAACGGGCCTTCAGCGCAGCACCACGTTCATAAAGCGCGATGGACTCCTCCAGCGCGACATCGCCGCGCTCCAACCGGCCCACCACCTGTTCCAACTCGCGGATCGCATCCTCGAAGGTCATCTCGTCAACCGGGGTTCCACTCATGCGCCGCGCTCCTTCAATATTCCGACATGGGCCGCCACCGACGCGGCCAAAGCCTCCAGATCATAACCGCCTTCCAGCGCCGATACCACGCGGCCCGCGCAGTGGCGGTCGGCAATGTCGCATAGCCGTCCCGTCACCCATGCAAAATCCGCCACCTCGAGCATCAACCCAGCCAATGGATCAGCACGATGTGCATCAAACCCGGCCGAGATCAGCAGAAGTTGCGGTGCAAATGCATCAACGCGCGGCAGGACTACCCGCTCCATCACATCGCGAAACGCCTTTGACCCCGCGCCCTCAGGCAAGGGGACGTTTAGAACATTGTCATCCACCCCCGTCTCATCCGGATGGCCTGTGCCGGGATAAAGCGGCATCTGATGGGTGGAACAGAACAGGATACGCGGATCATCCTCGACCAGATCCTGCGTGCCATTGCCGTGATGGACGTCGAAATCCACGATGGCGACGCGGGTCAGGCTGTGATGCTCCAGCGCATGTTTTGCAGCGATGGCGACATTACCAAACAGGCAAAACCCCATCGGCGTCTCACGTTCGGCATGATGACCCGGCGGGCGGACTGCGGCAAAGGCATTGGCGGCTTCGCCCGCCATCACCATATCGACCGCACGGACCACGGCCCCGACAGCACGATGCGCCGCGGCCAGCGTGCCGGGGGACATATGCGTATCGGCATCCAGCGCGCGCGATCCCTCCAGCGGCGCAGCGCGGCGGATCGCGGCGACATAGTCGGCGGGATGCACGCGCAGCAGATCATCCTCTGCGGCCAGCGGCGCCTTGACGCGGAGCAGGTCCATGTCCTTGAGCGCATCGAGCACAACCTCCAGCCGGGCCACGCGTTCGGGATGGCCGGGGGGCGTCACATGGGTGAGGCAATCGGGATGGGTGATGAATGCAGTTGTCATGTGCCCAGAGAACAGAAATACCCAGGCAAGGACAAGACGGGTTCTGCCGGGTCGAGTCCTTGCCGGTCAGGTTTCCCCGACCTGCCTTTCCGGGCAAAAGCCCGCTACCTTCCGCACAGCTTCTGCGACTCAGATCAAGGATACCGACCATGCGCCTTATCGCTGCCCTTCTGATCGGACTTGCCGGCACCCCGGCACTGTCCGAGGTCCTCGACGGGCCGCTCTTCGCCGACCTGAACGGTGATGGCATGGCCGAGGCTTTTACCCTTGAACAGATCGAGATTCCTTATGTGCAACTCGTGGTGCGCAACACCGGCGGCGCGCCGATCGTGGTGTCCGATATCGCTTGGGCTGGCGGGATGAGTTCGCCTCCCTATCTCAGCCTCACCGAATTCGGCTCGGTGCAGGTCACATCACAGAATGATGCCGTCGGACGCGTGCGGTGGGAACTGACCTTGACACTGGCGCATCGACAAGGGGCGCTGCGGGTCGCAGGCATTACCTATAGCTGGCGTGACACGTTTGATCTTGACGACTTTGGCAGCTGTGACCTCAACCTGCTGACCGGGCGGGGCGAAACGAGCCGGTCTGGCAACAAACCCTTCGCGATCACCGTGGCAGGCGGCGCACCCTTAGTGACCGACTTTCAATCCGAGACATTGGCGCTTCCTGCCGAATGTCAGAACTGACACCTTGCCCTGAGGCGCTCCGCGCGGGAGTATTTGTACCAGACTGAAACATGCAGACAGCAGGCCTTTCTGCCTTGTGCATTCATTCTGGCAACAAATACTCCCGCCGGAGGCCAGCACCATAGGGCAACCTAATCCGGCGCGAGCATATAGCCTTCCCCACGAACGGTTTGCAAATAGCGGGGCTGGCGCGGGTCGGCTTCGATCTTGCGGCGAAGACGGGTGATCTGAACATCGACAGCGCGTTCCTGCGCCTGTCCGCCGCCCCGGCTCAGTTCCTCGACCAGAAACATCCGGGTGATCGGCGCGCCCGGGCTGGCAGAAAAGATCCGCATCAACTGGCTTTCCGTCGCGGTCAGGCGCACCGGCGCCTCACCCTGCCACATCTCGCCACGCTCGATGTCGTAACGGACCGGGCCCAGATGCAGCACTTTGGGCACCACCAACACGGGCTCGGCCACAGGCACCCGGCGCAGGATCGCGTTGATGCGCAGCAGGAGTTCCTTTGGCTCGAACGGCTTGGCGAGATAATCATCCGCCCCCGCCTCCAGCCCGGCAATCCGGTCCGCCGTCTCTGCCTTGGCGGTCAGAAGCAGGATCGGCGTGGTGATCTTGCGGCGCAGATCGCGGCACAGGCTGACCCCGTCCTCGCCCGGCATCATCACATCGAGCACGATCAGATCGAACTCCAGCCCGGCCAGCACGCGACGCGCATGCGCCGAATCCCGCGCGGCGGTGACCAGAAACCCCGCCCGCACCAGAAACTTCTGCAACAATCCACGGATACGCTCATCGTCATCGACGATCAGCAGATGGGCATCCTCCATAGTCAACGTCCCCGGTCCCGCAGCGCCTCGTATTGCCGGCGCATATCCCCATCCATCATCGCCTCCAGCACCTGCCGGAAACCCGCCACCGCTACCGGACCCGCCGCCCGGTACGCCATGCGCATCCGGTCGCGTTGCGCATCCGACAATTCACGCTCCAAAGCGGCCCCTACTTCGGTCAGAAACAGGTTGCGCTCCCGCTTATCAACCCGCCCTACCCTGACTTCGACCAAGCCATCCTCGATCAGACTGCGCAACACACGATTGAGGGATTGCTTTGTAACACCAAGGATCGACAACAGATTATTGACCGTGGTCCCGGGTGACCGATGAATGAAATGCACCGCCCGGTGATGCGCACGCCCGTAATTCTTTTCCGCCAGAATCCGGTCCGGATCGGCGGTAAAACCGCGATAGGCAAAGAACATCGCCTCGATTCCCTTGCGCAACTGCTCGTCCGTCAGGAATAGCAGAGCCTGCCCGCTCTGCGGCGCTGTCGTGTCGGTCATCCCGGCTCTCCCCTGATCTTGCGCCGATAATACGTCAGCCTTGTTGACATTCCAAGTCTCAACTGGTACCGAATCCCCGATTTCGCGCAATAATATGTCCACATCGGACCTATCAGCGCAACAACTGGAAATAAACGGGAGGGCGCGAATATGGCCGGAGCTTATGATGATCGGGACGGAAAAATCTGGATGGACGGCGCGCTGGTCGATTGGCGCAGCGCCAAGGTGCATATCCTGACCCATGCGCTGCACTACGCCTCGTCGGTGTTCGAGGGCGAGCGGTGCTATAATGGCAAGATCTTCAAATCCCGCGAACATTCTGAGCGGCTGCGCTTTTCCGCCAAATGTCTCGATTTCGAGATCCCCTATACCGTGGATGAAATCGAAGCTGCGAAACAGTCTGTTCTCGCCGCCAATGGTCTGACCGACGGCTATGTCCGCGCCATCGCATGGCGGGGCGCCGGTGAGGATATGGGAGTGGCGGCCAAGCGGAACCCGGTCCGTATGGCCGTCGCCGCATGGGAATGGGGCAATTACTATGGTGACGCGAAAACCAAGGGCGCGAAACTTGATATCGCCAAATGGAAACGCCCCAGCCCCGAAACCATCCCGCATCAGGCCAAGGCCGCCGGTCTTTACATGATCTGCACCATGTCCAAACACGCGGCCGAGGCCAAGGGTTGCTCTGACGCGATGATGTTCGACTATCGCGGCTATGTCGCCGAAGCGACGGGTGCCAACATCTTTTTCGTCAAGGATGGCGAGGTTCACACGCCCAAGCCCGACTGTTTCCTCAATGGTCTGACCCGGCAGACCGTCGTTGGCATGCTGCGCGACATGCAGATCAAGGTGCATGAGCGGCACATCATGCCCGAAGAAATCGAAAGCTTCGAACAGTGCTGGCTCACCGGCACCGCCGCCGAAGTCACCCCGGTCGGCCAGATCGGCGACTATAATTTCGAGGTCGGCGCGCTGACCCTGAACGTCGCCGCCAATTATGAAAAGCTGGTCCGGGCGTAACTTTTCATCGACCGGCGGAACATCGTGCGATCAACGCGGGCCCGATCTCGGGCTCGCGTCCGCTTCATTCAACCGGCTTGCTCAGCCTGCCCCGGAACAGGCCGCGCTTGCTGATGGATTCAAAAACTTCCTCAGGCCCCTCGGGGTCGAGGATTTCATTATCAGCCAGCCATTTTGCCAGCGCAGTCAGGTCCGGAACCTCATAGGGCACGAGTGACCGACCGGCCCCGCGCAGGGCCGCGATACCCCGGATCAGGCTGCCCTCCCGCGAAAAGGCGTCGGCAACATCCGTCACCGCGCAACCCAGATGCTCGGCCAGCAGATCATGCCGCAGATCGCGCAGCGCCGATGCCATCGCCCCGCTCTCATCCTGTGCCGCATCCAGCACCACGTCACATTCGGAATCGAGCCGCAGCGACCTATTGTTGAAATTGGATGACCCGATCCGCAGCAGCCGGTCGTCGACGATCATCAGCTTGCCATGCACATAGATCGGGTTCTCCTGCGCCGTGACCGGGTAGAAAATCGCCAGCCGCTCATGCGGATCGTGCCGCATCAGCGAGGCCACAAGCCGCGCACGGGCCGTGTCCATCGCAACAGGTTCCAGCCAGCCGTCCGACTTCACTGGCATGACGATCACAATCTCCGGCCCATCCGCCTCCTCCAGCCGCCGCGCCAGCGCCGCCGCGATCTTGCGCGAGGCAAAATATTGGTTTTCCACATAAATCATCGTCTTGGCCGCAGCGATCAAATCGAGGTAAAGGCGCTCGATCTCGCGCACCGGCGTCTGATCCGCCATTTCCGGCAGGCTGCGTGCAATGCCGATCCGGACCGGCCCAACCAGTGGAGTCACAAAGCCGGGCCAGCGGACGTCACCGCCGCTCACAGGCTCCAGCACCTCGCCACCCGCACGGGCCCAGCGGGCGCGGCACAGGTCCCCCACCGCTTTTGCCGCGTCACCGTCAAAGATACTCGTCAGATCATGCCAGGGCTTCAGACGTCGGCCCGATGGCGTCACCCGCCCCGGTTCTTCATCCAAATGTGCGCGGGTATCCCACCGCATCATGGTCATGTCGATGCCACCGCAAAAGGCGATGCTGTCATCCACCGCCAGCAGTTTCTGATGATGCGACCCCAGCGGCGGATGCATCCCGTCCATTCGCGCGGTGCTCCCTGCATGGAATTTCCAGCGCAGCAGGTACCAGGCGTTGCTGCCGCGCAGCACATTGCGCGCCATGCCAGAGTTCCACTGCAGCAGCCGGATTTCCAGTTCCGGCCTGCGCTCCACCAGCCACAAGACAAAGGCACCCAGCGTATCCGGTGCCGCTTCGTCGCCTTCTATCTCACCCAGATGAATGCGCGCGTCAAAGTCCCATCCGACAAGGATAATGCTCTTTTTCGCCTGCATCATCGCATCGCGTGCGGCCAGAAAATACTGTTCCGCATCGATGATCACCGCAAACCGTGTGGCGTCCTCGATGCGCCAGCAGTTTTCGCCGGCTTTCAGGATCTCTGTCATATGCGACTTTCGAATGGTCTGCTCCGCGCCCTGCTGTTCCGGGGGCCCCGGCTCAATGCCTGCGCCGCAGGATGGTTCCCGACCCTCCGTCGGTTTGCGCAAAGATCCCTTGCCTCACGATCCCGCCAGAACCCGCCTGCACATCGTTTTGCGTTTACGAACAGTACCAGACCATTACCTCCCGGACCTGACCAGACCGACCCTCAAGGACAAGCTTGCCATCCTCCCGGATGCAGCAAACTGTGACACCTCCTGCGCCTCCTCGGGGGTGAAGGGCGCAATACCGGCACCGGCGGCCACGGCTCCTCCGGCGACAGCGGCATCTGTCATGCCTGCACGCCCAACGGCCGCTGCATTCGCCGCTCAAGATCCTGATGACCAATTTCTGCATCTCCGATTGCGCCTATTGCGTCAACCGCTGCTCCTCCAACGTCTGAAGCGCGCGCATTTCAGTCGAATAGGTGGTTCGCCTCCGCCCAGCACCGAAAGGCAAGGCAAGATCTGATCGGAGACCCGCAAGCGGCGACGGGGCGATTGTGATCTCAGGGCCATGTGCATAGATTCCGTCAACGCAGCGCACGCGACCTTAACCTGCGAAACCGGCGATTTCGCACCGTTCAAATACCGACGCGATACCACCCGGATACCGCACCGGATTTTTTCGACAAATCAAAGGCATTTACGCTTGATTCGCAGACTCGGGCCGCCCGGCCGACGCACCGGCATTCACCGCGCCCAAAACGGGTCTGTACCAAAAGTCTGGAATACCTGCCCATTCTCTACCCCACTCGGTCATTGCGCCGCCCCGGCCAGACATGCGACGCTCAAGCCATTCGCATTGCCCCATTGGAGGTCTCGTCATGCGCGCCATTTTCCTCGGTTTGTTGCTCGCCCTCACCGCCCCCCACGCCATGGCGCAGGATGCGGTGCCCGACCGGCGCGTGGTCATTTCGCGCAATATCGATTACCCCGGCGGCGATCTGCAAAGCATATTCGACACCACGCTTGACGCCTGCCAGCAGGCCTGTCTCTCCAATACATCCTGTACGGCCTTCACCTTCAATCAGCGCTCAAATGCCTGTTTTCCAAAGGGTTTCATTGGTGGTGGCACCCCTTTTCAAGGGGCGGTTTCAGGCCGTATTCTGGCAACGAGCCCTGCGGTTCTGGCTCAGGCAGATACCCGCAGGGCCGAGCTTTCGTTTCTGAGCGACAACGATATCAGCACCGCCGCCGCGCTGGCGGTCAACATGGGCCGCAACCATTCCGCCGATGAACTCAGCGCCGCGGAACTGGAGCAAAGCGCCCGGACCCTGCGCGCACAGGGCGACCTGATGACTGCGTTCAAGCTGATCGGGGCAGCGATTTCGCTGACCGACCGGGCCGATCTCTGGCTCGAATACAGCCGCTTGGGTCAGGTCGTGACCAGTGCCGACGGTGCCGAAGTCAGCGCCGCCCGCGCCCGCGTCCTGCCCGCCGCCATCGCCGGTTATCTGCGCTCCCCCGACGATGCCACCCGCGCCACGGCCCTGCTGGATCTGGCACAAGCCCTTGAAACTATTGGGCGTGGCCGCGACATGATCCCGGCTCTGCGCCTCGCTCAGGTAATCCAGCCGCGCCGCGATATCGAGGTGGAACTAGAGCGGGCGATTGGTCTTTATGGCTTTCGGGTCGCCGAAACACAGGTGGACTCCGACTCGGCAAATCCCCGCATCTGCGTGATTTTCAACGAGGCGCTGGTGCAGGCCGGGGTGGATTACGCCCCCTTCGTGCAACTGCCGGACGCCGGCTTTACCGTCGATGTGACCGATGGCCAGCTATGCGTTGACGGGGTCGAACACGGGCAGCGCTACCGCGTCGTTCTGCGTCAGGGTCTGCCTGCAGCGAGCGGTGAGACACTGGTGCGCCCGGTCGAACTTGCGCTTTATGTCCGCGACCGCAGCCCGGCGGTCCGCTTTACCTCGCGCGCCTATGTGCTGCCCCGTTTGGGCGATGCGGCGCTGCCGGTCGAAACCGTCAACCTCGACTCGCTGGACCTGACCCTTTCGGTAGTCAGCGACCGCAACATCGTCCGGGCGATCCAGGAGGATCTGTTTGCCCGCCCACTCTATGAATACGAGCAGTATTACTTCAACCGGGACATTGCCGAGCAGGTCTGGCAAGGCAGCGCTACAGTCAGCACCGAACTGAACCGTGACATGATCACCCGCCTGCCCCTGACCGAGGCATTGGCCGGGCAACCTGCTGGTGTTTATGTGCTGTCTGCCGCCGTTCCGGGGGCCGATCCCTATGATAATCCCGCAGCGAGCCAGTGGTTCATCCTGTCCGATCTGGGGATATCCACGCTGCTGGGCACAGATGGACTGACCGTGATGGTCCGCGCGCTGGGCAATGCCAGTGCCGTTGCAGGAGCCGAAGTGACACTTCTGTCGCGGGCCAATGCCGTTCTGGGCAGCGCCCAGACCGATGCCGAAGGTGTGGCGCGGTTCGAGGCCGGGCTGACTCGTGGGCTTGGCGCCGCCGCCGCTGCGCTGGTCACCGTGACCGATGCGAGCGGCGATCTGGCTTTCCTCTCACTCACCGATCCGGCTTTTGATCTGTCCGACCGGGGTGTCGAGGGGCGCGAACCGGCGCCGCCCATTGACGTGTTCCTGACGACAGACCGTGGCGCCTACCGCGCCGGCGAGGTGATCTATCTGACCGCCCTGATGCGCGACACCACTGCTCTGGCGCTGCCCGGCATCCCGTTGACCGCGATCCTGACCCGGCCCGATGGTGTGGAATATTCTCGAAATATTTCGACTGCTGACGTTGGAGGCGGCCACGTCTTTGCCCTGCCCGTCGCAGGCACCGCACCACGCGGCTCATGGGAAGTTGCGGTTTACACCGACGTTGACGACGCGCCTCTGGCCAGCAGGAATGTGCTGGTTGAGGATTTCCTGCCTGAACGGATCGACTTTGCCCTGACCCTGCCCGCCACTGTGCGCCTGCTCGATACCCCGCAAATGGCTGTTTCGGCACGCTATCTTTTTGGCCCGCCCGCCGGTGATCTGCCGATCGAAGGCGAGGTGATGTTGCGCGCGCTGACCCAACTGCCGGATTTCCCCGGATACCACTTTGGCCGTTATGATGCGCTGTTTGACACGCGGATCAACACGCTGGATCCGGCCACAACTAGTCCGGACGGCAGCGCCAATTTGCAGATCGTGCTGCCAGACGTCGAAGGTGGGGCGACACAACCGCTTGAAATGACCGTTACAACCCGGATCGCCGAAGGATCCGGTCGTCCTGTCGAACGGCAAGCCAGTGCACTGGTCCTGCCCGACAATGCGATGATCGGGATCAGGCCGGCCTTTGACGATGTGGTCGCCGAAGGTGCCGCAGCGCGGTTTAGCCTGATTGGCCTGTCGCCCGATTTGGCCGCCGAACCGATGACCGTGCAATGGACTATCAACCGGGTCGAAACCTATTATCAGTGGTATCAGCTTTACGGGAACTGGAACTGGGAGCCGATCTCGCGCCGCAGCCGCGTGGCCACCGGCGAAGTGACGCTGGACGGTAGCCCGGTCGAAGTCTCTGCGCCTGTCGAATGGGGCAATTACGAAATCGTGGTCGAGCGGACAGGCGCGGACTACAGCGCCTCATCCTACGAGTTCTATGCAGGTTGGTATGTTCCTGCCGATGCCGCCGCTTCGCCGGATTTGCTCGAAGCATCACTCGATGCGCCCGCCTATGCGCTTGGTGACACTGCGACATTCCGGATCTTGCCGCGTTATGCCGGGACCGCCGTAGTGACCGTCATGTCGAACCGCGTGATCTCGATGCAATCGGTCGAAGTGACGGAAGGCGAGAACCTGATCGCGCTGCCGGTGACAGAAGAATGGGGTGCCGGTGCCTATGTGACCGCCACCGTGATTCGCCCGATGGACGCTGCGGCAAGCCGTAATCCCGCCCGCGCGCTCGGCCTTGCCTATGCGCCGGTTGCACCGGGGGACAAGGCACTGTCTGTCACGCTCGATCTGCCCGATGTCGCCACCCCGCGCGAGACGCTCAGCATTGGTGTGCAAGTCGATGGCATTGCCGCTGGTGAGACGGCTTATGTCACGCTTGCGGCTGTCGATGTCGGCATCCTGAACCTGACCGCCTTCCAGAGCCCTGATCCCCAAGGCTATTACTTTGGTCAGCGCAAGCTGGGCGTCGAAATGCGCGATATTTACGGGCGGCTGATCGACGGGATGAACGGTGCAATGGGCACGGTCCGCTCCGGTGGGGACGCCATGGCGCAAGCGGGTATGCAAGCGCCACCTCCGACCGAAGAACTGGTCGCCTATTTCCAGGGTCCGGTTCAGATTAGCCCGGATGGCAAGGCAACGGTCAGCTTTGACCTGCCCGCCTTCAATGGCACGGTGCGCGTCATGGCCGTCGCATGGTCGCCGCGTGGCGTGGGTCAGGCGGCAGAGGATGTGCTGGTGCGCGATCCGGTCGTGGTGACGGCGAGTCTGCCCCGCTTCATGGCACCCGGCGATACCTCGCGTCTGCTGCTCGAGATCGTGCATGCGGATGGACCTGCTGGCGAAATGGGGCTGAGTGTGACGGCTGATGGCCTTTCCCTCTCGACCCAGTTGATACCAGCCGCGTTCACGCTGGCCGAGGGCGGCAAACAGACCTTCCGCCTGCCTTTCGGTGCGCTCGATCCGGGGCTGCATGCGATCACGATCACGGTCACGACGCCGGATCAAACCGTGCTGACCAAAACCGTCACGATTCCGGTCATGGCCAACGATCCCGAGATTGCGCGCACTTCACGCTTCATGCTCGATGTCGGGTCCAGCTTTGTGTTTGACGATAATGTCTTTGCCGGACTGGTGCCGGGGTCGGGTTCCTCTACCCTCTCGGTCGGGACATTGGCGCGCTTTGATGCGCCGGGGCTGTTGGCGGCGCTGGACCGCTATCCTTACGGGTGCACTGAACAGATCACCTCGCGCGCGATGCCTCTGATCTATTTCGACGAGGTCGCGGTTGCGATGGGTCTGTCCACCGGCGACAATATCAACCTGCGGATCACGCAGGCTATTCAAGAGGTTCTGGGCAATCAGGCGGCAACCGGGGCCTTCGGCCTTTGGGGTCCCTATTCGGGTGATCTGTGGTTGGATGCTTATGTCACTGATTTCCTGTCGCGCGCCAGATCACGGGGTCACGCAGTGCCTGACCTCGCCTTTGCCAATGCAATTGATAACCTGCGCAACCGCGTCAACTATGCCCCCGATTTTGAGACGGGGGGCGAGGATATCGCCTATGCGCTGATGGTTCTGGCGCGCGAGGGTGAGGCTGCCGTCGGTGACTTGCGCTACTTTGCGGATGAACGGGCAGGTGCCTTTTCCACCCCGTTAGGGGCGGCCCAACTCGGCGCAGCGCTGGCGTTTTATGGCGATCAGCTGCGCGCCGATGAAATGTTCGGGCAGGCGTCGCAAATGCTGACTCAAGTCAGCGATGATCGTAGCCGGTCAATCTGGCGCATCGACTATGGCACCAACCGGCGCGATGCGGCGGCGGTGCTGGCGCTGGCGGTCGAGGCGGGCAGCACGGCGGTGGACCGCGAGGGTCTTGCCATCCGGATCAGCGGCGCAGGCGAGCGGAGTTCGACGCAAGAGGCGGCCTGGACGCTGATGGCCGCCAATGCGCTGATCGACGATCTGCGCGAAGCGGGGATCACCATCGACGGCGCGGCGCCCACCGGTCCGCTGGTACATGTGCGCGACGCGCAGTTGCA